>BNJT01001763.1_pt1 | contig 246065 bp, 301 predicted proteins | sample 8540491 | NCBI WGS metagenome assembly BNJT01 (sample SAMD00202455, study PRJDB9452) | human saliva metagenome | host: Homo sapiens
TTCCTCTAGTATTCTTTATAGCAACAATATAAATCCTTAGACAGAGACATAAAACGTACACTAAAGAGATAGAAGCCGTGGCTGAAAGCTTCTAATCGTACAAGGAAAGACACTCTTGAGGAGAATAATGCAAAGTTATTCCGGTAATTCCGTTATCATTAAGAGGGAAAGAGCTCTTTCCGAACTAAGGTGGTACCACGAAAATTTCGTCCTGACTTCTATTGAAGTTGGGATTTTTTTATTTTTATCGAAAGAAAGGATGATTCATATGATTCAAAAACCAAAAGGGACAGCCGATTTATTACCTGAAGAACTCAAAATTTGGCACTATATCGAAGAAACAGCACGCATCATTTTAGGCGATTATCAATTTGAAGAAATGCGTACACCAATGTTTGAAAGCTACGATTTATTTAGCCGTGGTGTTGGGGATACGAGTGATATCGTTTCAAAAGAGATGTATGATTTCTACGATAAAGGAGATCGCCACATTACACTTCGTCCAGAAGGAACTGCAGCGATTGTTCGTGCCTATGTAGAAAATAAATTATATGGACCAGAACATAAGAAACCTTATAAAGTGTATTATATGGCTCCAATGTTCCGTTATGAGCGTCCACAATCAGGACGTCTTCGTCAATTCCATCAATTAGGAGTTGAGGTGTTTGGTTCTACAAATCCTGCCACAGACGTTGAAACGATCGCGATGGCTTGGGATTTATTAAAAGAACTCGGATTATCAAATATGCGCTTAGTGATTAACTCACTAGGTAAAACAGCTGACCGTATTAAATACCGTGAAGCGTTAATTAGTTACTTAGAACCATTTGCAGATGAACTAAGTGAAGATTCAAATAATCGTCTTCACAAAAATCCATTACGTGTATTAGATAGTAAAGACAAACGCGATATTGAAATTGTGAAAAATGCACCTCGCATCTTAGAATTCTTATCCGACGAAGCACGCAGCCACTTTGAAAAAGTGCAACAATACTTAAATGCATTAGAGATTCCATTTGAAATCGATGAAACAATGGTACGTGGACTTGATTACTATCAAGATACAATTTTTGAAATTATGACAGATTCTAAATCATTCGGTGCTAAAACGACGATTTGTGGTGGTGGACGTTATGATGGTCTTGTGCAAGAACTTGATGGTCCTGAAACACCAGGATTTGGATTTGGTCTTGGAATCGAACGTCTTGTGTTATTAATGAAAGACGAACAAGTAGAAGTTCCAGAATTACAAGAACTAGATGTATATATTGTTGGTCTTGGTGAAGCAACAGAAGAGGAAGTATTAAAACTTTCTATTTCACTTCGTCAACAAGGCTACTCAGTGGACCGTGATTTCTTCGGACGTAAAGCAAAACCACAATTCAAAAACGCTCAAAAATATGGCGCTAAAGTGGTCATCACACTTGGTGAAGAAGAATTAGAAACAAAACAAGTACCAGTGAAAGTAATGAAAACTGGTAAAGAAGTAAAAATTAATTTACAAGAACTCTATGATGATTTCGATAGCATTTATCGTCAAATCACAATGGATACAACGGCCATTGACGAGTACTTTGGTAAATAGAAAGAGGGATAGATATGAAAAGAAGAACGGAATATTGTGGATTAATTAGTGAAAAATTAGTAGGACAAACAGTCACATTAGATGGTTGGGTGGCAAAACGTCGTGACCACGGTGGAGTTATCTTCATCGACTTACGTGACCGCGAAGGGATTATGCAAGTGGTTTTCAACCCAGCACGTAACCAAGAAGCGTTTGAAATCGCTGAAAAATTACGTTCTGAATACGTGATTCAAGTAACGGGGGAAGTGGCTTATCGTGGAGAAGGCCTAGAAAACCCAAATCTAAAAACTGGTAAATATGAATTGTTAGTAGATGAAGTAGAAGTCTTTTCAAAAGCAAAAACTTCTCCAATCTATATCGATGACGAACAAAAACCATCAGAAGAATTACGTTTGAAATATCGTTACTTAGATATTCGCCGTCGTTCAGTATTAGAAAACTTACGCTTACGTCATAAAACAACTAAGTCAATTCGTGAGTATTTAGATAGCGAAGGATATATCGACGTAGAAACTCCAATTTTAGCAAAATCTACACCAGAAGGAGCGCGTGACTACTTAGTGCCTTCACGTGTTCACGAAGGAAGCTTCTATGCATTACCTCAATCACCTCAAACATTTAAACAATTGTTAATGGGTGCTGGATTAGATCGTTACTACCAAATCGTTCGTTGCTTCCGTGACGAAGATTTACGTGGAGACCGTCAACCAGAATTTACACAAGTCGATATCGAAACAAGCTTCTTATCAGCAGAAGAAATTCAAGAAATGATGGAAGGCTTATTGAAGAAAGTGATGAAAGATACATTGGATGTGGATGTTCAAACTCCATTCCCACGTATTTCATTTGCAGAAGCAATGGCTCGTTACGGAAACGACAAACCAGATACTCGTTTCGACCTAGAATTAATCGACGTAAGTGACATCATGAAAGAATCTGACCTTAAAGTGTTCAGTTCATGTATCGAGAACGGCGGTGAAGTTAAAGTCATTAACTTAAAAGGACTTGCAGACGAATATTCTCGTAAAGATGCAGATAGCTTAGCAGACTTTGTTTCTAAATTCGGTGCTAAAGGTTTAGCATGGATTAAAGTTGAAGAAGACGGCTTGAAAGGCCCAATCGCGAAATTCATCGTGAACCAAGAACCTGCTTTCCGTGAACGTATCAATGCAGAAGTAGGAGATATCGTATTCTTCTGTGCAGACAAACCATCAGTGGTTGCTCAATCATTATCTGAATTACGTTTACACTTTGGTAAGAAACATAACTTAATCGATACAAACAAATTCAACTTCTTATGGGTTGTTGATTGGCCATTATTAGAACATGACGCTGAAGAAGACCGTTATGTTGCAATGCACCATCCATTCACTCGTCCAGTGAACGAAGACTTCCAAGCGTTAATCGATGATCCAGCAGGAGCGAAAGCACAAGCCTACGATATCGTATTAAACGGTTATGAATTAGGTGGAGGTTCATTACGTATTTACCGTCGCGATATGCAAGAAGCGATGTTCAAAGTATTAGGATTTACAAAAGAATCTGCAGAAAGTCAATTTGGATTCTTATTAGACGCATTAGATTACGGTTTCCCACCACACGGAGGTATCGCACTTGGGTTAGACCGTTTAGTAATGTTACTAGCTGGTGAAGACAACATCCGTGAAGTCATCGCGTTTCCTAAGAACAGCTCAGCAGTGGATCCAATGACACAAGCTCCAAGTGAAGTGTCAGCGAAACAATTAGATGAGCTTTCATTAAAAATTAAATAAGACCTGAATGGAATTTCTAAAAGGAGGAAGAAACTTGAAGAGTAGTAAAGGGGTTGTGTTTAAACGACAACAACGTATCCTTCAGCTTTTACAAGAAAACCATGAGATGTCTGTTGAAGACTTATCGAAAGAGTTAGAAGTTTCTGAAATCACCATTCGAAGAGATTTACAACAATTTGAAGACCAAGGAGTTATCGAGCGCTTCTACGGAGGCGCACGCTATCTTGCTGGAAAAATTAAACAAGAAAACGTGGATCAAATTCAATATAATTCCATGAAGAAAAACATCGCAAGAAGAGCCGCGGGATTAGTAAGAGATCATAATATGGTCTTTATTAACTCAGGCTCTACTGCCTTTTTGTTATTAAATTTTCTAGCGGATGCCAACGTTACAATCTTAACGAATAATGGTCGTTCCATCTTCAAAAAGCCGTCTACGAAAGCGTCAATCGTGATTAGTGGTGGAGAAATTTTCGAACAGAAAAAATCTCTTGTTGGGGATTTTGCGATTAACTCATTCTCAAAAGCGCGTGCAGACATTTGTTTCCTAGGTGTTGGAGGAATTAGTAAAAACGGGATTTCAACGTATGCACTGCCAGAGACGGCAGTGAACCGTGTGATTTTAGAACGTACAACAGGGCACCGCATCATTGTAACGGAAGGGTTTAAAGTGGGTCGTGATTCAAACTTTCATACAGCGGATTGTAATATGATTACTCATTTAATTACAGACCATACCGCTGACCCTGAAACCGTAGCTTATTTGAAGAGTATCGGTGTGAAAGTGTTATTTATTTCGTAATGAAAAAGAATGTAGAGGTATAAAATGATTGAATTAGGAGAACGATTAACTCGTGTTGCTAGTTTTGTTCCAAACGGTTCAAAGGTATGCGATGTTGGTAGTGACCATGCGTATTTACCAGTGTATTTAATTCAAAATAATCAGATTACTTCAGCGATTGCGGGTGAAGTAGTTGAAGGACCGTTCTTATCAGCGAAGCAAACAGTTCGTGATTATCGAATGGAAGACCGCATTGAAGTTCGCTTTGGGGACGGATTGCAAATTCTTTCAAAAGAAGATGAGATTACTGCTGTTACGATTTGTGGGATGGGCGGAGAGCTCATTTCTCGAATCCTAGAAGCTGGATACACTGGCGGTCATTTAAACGGCAAAGAACGTCTCATTCTTCAACCAAACGTTGCGGAGCATTTTGTACGTGAATGGTTAATGAAGCATTCATATCGTATTACTCATGAGACGGTCGTTGAAGATAACCATCGCCTATATGAAATTATTGTCGCTGAACCAGTAAATGAACGTGTAGAATACACAGAACTAGAATTAAAATACGGTCCGGTTTTATTGAAACAACCATCTGAATTATGTGTTGCAAAATGGAAACGAATGAACCGTAAAAATAAAGAAATTTTGGAACAATTACAAAAGAGTAAGACGCCTCAACATGAAAAAATTGAGCAGTTTGAAAAAGCGTTTAATGAATTGCAAGGAGTGATTGATCGTGCCAACAGTTAGAGATTTGGTAAGTCGTTTTGAAAAACGAGTGCCAAAGAGTCTTTCGGTTCCAAAAGATCCCATTGGACTTCATTTTGGAGATTGGAATCAAGAAGTTAAAGTGATTATGACGACGCTCGATATTCGTCCAAGTGTCATCGAAGAAGCGATTTGCTAAAAACGTTGATTTAATTATCGCGCATCATCCGCCAATTTTTAGACCAGTTGCGTTATTTGATTTAACCGTTCCGCAAAATAAAATGTTCCAACAAATTTTGAAGCATGATATTGCGGTGTACGCAGCACATACCAACCTTGATGTCGTTGAAGGCGGTGTGAATGATTGGTTGGCGGATGAATTGTTATTATCTGATGTAACAGTGATGTCTCCAACGACTACAATTCCGTCTGTGAAGGTGATTACTTTTGTCCCTAAAAATAATGCAGATAAAGTTTTAGAAGCGATGTTTGAAGCGGGAGCTGGAACAATCGGGGATAATTATAAAGACTGTGCGTTCCAAAGTTTAGGAGTTGGCCAGTTCACACCGGTCGAAGGCGCAAATCCTGCAATCGGGTCATTAAACAAGCAAGAATTCGTAGAAGAAGTGAAACTAGAAGTTGTTTGCTCCGAAGAAGTGTTAAGTGATGTTTTACGCTCCTTAAGAGAAGCACATCCTTATGAAGAACCAGCAATCGACGTCCTCTCATTGAAGAATGCTGGGAAGACTTTAGGTTTTGGCCGTGTAGGAAATCTTCCTAAAGAGATGACAGGGGATGAATTTATCGCTTTTGTTACTGAGCGATTTAACCTGAAGGGACTCCGCTATGTTCCTTCTCGTGTGAATCCAGATGGAGTTATTTCAAGAGTCGCTGTAATGGGTGGCTCAGGCGGAAATTATTACATGGATGCGCTCAGAAACGGAGCAGATGCCTTTGTAACTGGTGATATTTTCTACCATACAGCGCATGATATTCAAGAAACTCCATTATTCTTAGTGGATGCTGGGCATCATATCGAAAGTTGTATGTCGAAAACAATTAGCCAAATGGGCTCGTGAATGGAAAGAAGAAAACAATTGGGATGTAACAGTGATTGAAAGTGAAACTTTTACAGATCCATTTGAATTTTATAAAGCAGGTGAAGAAAATGCATAAAGAATTAACAGAACGTTTTATTCGTTACGTAAAGAAAGAAACAAGATCTGACGAAACAAGTCAAACAGTCCCAACAACGCCTTCTCAAACAGCGTTTTTAAAGGACTTAGAACAAGAATTAAATGAATTAGGATTCCAAGAAGTGTATTTAAATCCTAAAAACAGCTTCCTAACAGCAACAATTCCCATCAAATGTTGACCATGAAAGTGCCAACAATTGGATTCATTGCTCACGTGGATACAGCGGACTTTTGAAGCTAGAAATATTCAACCGCAAATCCACGAAAACTATAACGGTGAAGCAATCGTTTTAGACGAAGAAGGAAAATTCGTATTAGATCCTAAAGACTTCCCGAACTTAAAGAACTATGTTGGACAAACATTAATTACAACAAATGGTAAAACATTACTAGGTGCTGACGACAAATCTGGTGTGACAGAAATCGTTACAGCAGGTGCTTATTTATTACAACATCCAGAAATCAAACACGGAAAAATTCGTGTAGCGTTTGGTCCAGACGAAGAAATCGGACGCGGTGCTGATTTATTCGACGTAGAACAATTTGCTTGTGATTTTGCTTATACAATGGATGGTGGACCAGTTGGTGAATTAGAATATGAAAGCTTTCAACGCTTGCCGTGCTACAGTTCGTATTCAAGGAAAGAACGTTCACCCAGGGAACAGCTAAAGATACGATGGTAAGTGCACTTGAATTAGCTCGTAAGTTCCAAAACGCACTTCCAGAGTTCGAAGTTCCTGAACACACAACAGGACGTGAAGGATTCTACCACTTAGTAGCAGCTGAAGGTGTTGTCGAAGAAGCTAAATTAGTGTACATCTTACGTGATCACAGCCGCGAATTATTCAATGCGAAAAAAGACATGATGTTACGTATCGCTTCTCGTATGAACAAAGCATTAGATACAGACCGTATTACTGTGGATTTACATGATGAGTACTACAACATGGCTGAAATCATCGAAAAAGATTTCCGTTGTGTAGATGTGGCAAAACAAGCGTTAGAAAACTTAGATATCGTTCCAATTATTAAACCAATTCGTGGTGGTACGGATGGTTCTAAGATTTCATTTATGGGATTACCAACTCCAAATATTTTTGCTGGTGGCGAAAACATGCATGGACGCTATGAATATGTTGCTGTGGAATCAATGGAAAAGGCAACACAAGTAATTATCGAAATCGCTCGTTTAGCAGCGCTATAATTTTTAACTAGAAAAGGAAAGGAGTGAGTTCATGACATTTGATGGTATTTTCACCAAATGGATGATGGACGAAGTGGCGCCTCAATTAGTTGGAGGACGGATTACAAAGATTCATCAACCATTACCATACGATGTACAATTCACCATTCGTGCCAACCGTAAGAACTACTACTTGTTTGTTCGGCACACCCAATGATGGCTCGTGTACAATTTATTTCTGAGAAACCAGAGAATCCAGAAGTTGCTCCTAACTTTTGTATGATTCTTCGTAAGTATTTAGAAGGATCTATTATCCAATCATTCACTCAAGTAGAAAATGACCGTATTCTACATATGGACGTTTCAACGCGTGATGAACTTGGGGATAAGGCTGGATATCGTTGCACAATCGAGATGATGGGACGTCATAGTAATCTATTTCTAGTGAATCAAGAAGACAACACGATTATCGATTGTGTGAAGCGTGTTTCTCTTGGGCAGAATAGTTATCGTACCTTACAACCAGGTGCAAGCTATGTGATGCCACCTCAAACGCAGAAGAAAAATCCTTTTGACTATTCGCTCTTTGAACTAGATAGTTTACTCCATCCGTTTATCGGAGAACCTGGTGAAAGAACGTTGATGAATGTCTTTCAAGGGATTAGTAAACAGTCAGCTCATGAAATTGTGGAACGTAGTGAGAGAGAGGGCCAAAGCTTAGCCGAGGCCTTGCATCATTATCTCGAAGAAGGGAATACGGCAATTCAGCCTACACTTACAAAAGCAGAGGATGGGAAGACGTACTTTTTACCGTTTCCGTATTTGAGTAAGACGGGTGAATCCCAAAGTTTTGAGACCCTATCTGAATTACTAAGTGCATACTATGTACAGAAGATCCAAGAAGAGAAGATTCAGCAATTAGCAGGACACCTATTGCAAATGTTGAAATCAGAACTTCGTAAGAACCGAGAGAAGATGGTAAAACTCGATGAAGATTTAGCCAGAACTGAAGATGCAGATCATTATCGTGTTTATGGTGATTTAATTAATACGTATCAACACCAAATTGAAAAAGGTGCAAGTAGTGTAACGGTTCAAAACTTCTACGAGGACTATGAAGAAGTGACTATTCCATTAAATCCATTATTAACGGCTTCTCAAAATGCGCAGGCGTATTTTAAAAAATATCAAAAACTAAGAAATGCAGTCGCTCATATTCACGAGCAACAAGAAGCAACGAAGAATGAAATGGACTACCTCGAGAGTGTTATTTACCAAATCGAAGAAGCGGATGTATTTAACTTAGAAGCCATTCGTGAAGAACTTGTTGAGAGTGGCTACTTAAAACGTTCTGCGTTGAAAAAAGGTATTAAGAAACAAGGTGGCGCGAAACCGCATGTGTTTTATGCAACAGATGGCACACGAATCTTGGTTGGACGAAATAACTTACAAAACGACCAATTAACACTACGCCAAGCGAAAAAGGAATACTTATGGCTTCATGCGCAAAATATTCCAGGGTCTCACGTGATTATTGAATCTAGTAATCCAGCGGAAGAAACGATTGGTGAAGGCGCGATGCTTGCTGCATACTACTCAAAATATCGTCTTTCAGGAACGGTTCCAGTGGATTATGTTCAAGTTTCAAAAATTCGTAAACCAAACGGTGCCAAACCAGGTTTTGTAGTCTACGAAGGTCAGCAAAACACGTATATCACGCCAGATCCATTAAAGGTTGAAGCGTTAAGAAATAATAAACCGAAATAGAGGGATATTATGAAAATTATTGTGACAGGATTTGACCCTTTCGGAGGGGAAACGATTAATCCATCGATTGAATGTGTGAAGGCTCTCCCAGAAATTGAAGGAGTAGAACTCATTCGTTTAGAATTACCGACTGTATTCAAAGAATCAGCAAAGCGTTTGAAATGAAGTCATTAATGATGTGAAACCAGACGCAGTATTGAGCGTTGGTCAAGCAGGGGGAAGACCTGGGATTACAATGGAACGTATTGCGATAAATGTCGATGATGCGAGAATTCCAGACAATAGTCTGTCAACAACCAATTGATGAAGTTATTCAACTTGATGGTGAAGCTGCGTACTTTACAACTTTACCAATCAAACGAATTGTAAAAGCAATTCGTGAAGCAGGGAATTTCCGGCGGAAGTTTCCAATTCTGCTGGGACATTTGTATGTAATCACATCATGTATCAATCGTTATTTGCTGCAACAAAGGCCGATAAGCCTTTTAAAGCAGGATTTATGCATATTCCGTTTATTCCAGAACAAACGACGGATAAACCGTCTCTACCGCTTGAAGAGAGCACAAAAGCTTTACAAATCGCGATTGAGACAATCCGTGATTATTTAAACGATGAAGATATTAAGGTTCAAGAAGGAGCCATTTTTTAGAAAGGAGGGAGATGAATAATGTCTACAAAAGCAGCATATATTCATATCCCTTTTTGTTCGCATATTTGTTATTACTGCGATTTTAATAAAGTCTTTATTGAAGGACAACCAGTCGATGAGTATATTGAATTATTGATTCAGTGAAATGGAACTGACTGGAAGAAAAATATAAAATTGCACCACTGGAAACATTATATGTGGGTGGTGGGACACCGTCTTCATTGAACTCCACAACAAATGGAACGTTTGTTAGATGGCATTCATCAACATTTACCGCTTCAAAAAGGGGCAGAGTTTACAATGGAACTCAATCCAGATGATGGCACACCTGAACTACTCTCTGTAATGAAGGAAGGCGGCGTGAATCGTCTCAGCATGGGAGTCCAAACCTTCAATAACGATTTACTGAAAGCCATTGGTCGTAAGCATACAAAAGAAACGGCAATTCGTACTATCGAGAACGCAAGACAAGTCGGATTTGAGAATATGAGTATCGACTTGATTTTTAGACTTCCAAAACAGACCATTTGCTGATTTTGAAGAGAGTTTAAAAGATGGCGATGACGCTAGACTTGCCTCATTATTCCATTTACTCACTAATTTTTGGAACAGAAAGACGGTTTTCTATAATTTGATGAGACAAGGGAAACTTCCATTTGCCGAGTCAGGATGAAGAGGCTGATATGTTTGAACTGGCGATGAAGACGATGGAGGATTTCGGTCGTCATCATTATGAGATTAGTAATTATGCACTTCCTGGATATGAATCAAGACATAATCTCCATTACTGGAAGGCGGATGAGTACTTTGCTTTTGGTGCGGGTGCTCATGGGTATGTGAATGGAGTTCGTTACCAAAATAATGGACCTATTCAACATTATCTGACTCCGTTAAGAGATGAAAAATTGCCTATTTTTTCAGAGACTTTTGTTAACAAAAAAACAAACTGATTGAGGAATTTATGTTCTTAGGGTTAAGAAAGTTTTCAGGTGTTTCAAAGAAGGAATTTATGGAAAGATTTGGAAATTCTATGGATGAAATCTACGGAGAAGTTATTCAAGAACTAATTGAAGAGGAGTTGCTCACAACTACTTCTGATGGGTACGTTCTAACTCACCAAGGGAAGTTTCTTGGAAATAACGTTTTCCAATCGTTTTTGATTGATGAAAATAAAAATGAAATTTTTTGAAAACAGGGGATATTGTTAAACATTTCTTAAAGAATGTGGTATCATATCTTATGGCATTTTAAATGCAAAAAAATTAAAATAAAAGAAAAGGGGATATCTATCCAATGGAAAATATCGTTAAGATCTTAACAGCACCAACATTTGTGTCTGCTATCTTCTCAACAATTTCAATTATCTTAGTGGGTTACATCATCCGTAAGAAAAATATTGTTGATGCAAACAGTGGTAAAGTCTTATCTAACGTTTTACTTTCAGTTGCGATTCCTGCGTTAGCGTTCAAAGCCTTCATGGTTGACATTAACGACAAAACATTCACAACTGGTTTAAACGTATTTATTTTTGGTTTTATCGCTTATGTCATTTTAATTCTTTTAGGAGAATTATTCTTTATTAAGGAGAAAGGTGACCGTAAAACTACTTTATCAGTATTAACAACTTTCGGTTCTACAACTTTCTTCGGTATTCCAATCATTAACGGATTGTTAGGAGCGACTGGTACTTTATACGCGAACATCTTTAACCTAGCTTACCGTGTATTCTTATACTCTTACGGTTTAATTCGTATGAGCGGATTAAAATTCGAGAAGAAAAACTTAAAAATGATTTTCGGTAACATCATCGTTATCGCAACATTTGCAGGATTATTAATCTGGATTTTCCAAGCTTCATTACCACAAGTTGCTGTACAAGTAAAAGTTGGTGAAGAAACTAAAGAAGTTATGTACGCTTTCTTACGTATCGATAAGACAGCTCCATGGTTATTCAAAGCTATTACTTACTTAGCTGACTTAAGCTCACCACTTGCATGGTTAGCAATCGGTATCACTTTAGGAAACATTTCTTTAGGTGAAGCCGTTAAAGATAAGATGGTTTGGTACTACAGCGTTGTTAAATTAATCTTAGTTCCTGCAGTATTCGTTGCAGTGATCTTCGCAGTTAGCCCATTCTTACCAATGGCTCCTGAAGCTTCAAAAGGTATTCTTATTATGTTAGCTACACCACCAGCAACAGTTGCAGTGGCTTACGCTATCAAATACGATAAAGAAGCAGCACTTGCAAGTAATGCTTCATTATTAGGAACTGTATTAGCAGTATTCGCAATCGTCTTCTGGATTGTTGTTGGATCTGTTATTTTCCCAGGAGTAGGTTAAACCAAAAAAAGTAGATCGAATTTCGGTCTACTTTTCAATTTATATAAAATGGAGGATTTAAAATGAAAGTTTTAGCATATGGTGTTCGTGAAGTTGAATTACCAATTTTCGAACAAGTAAACGAAAAATTTGGATACGAATTAACTTGTATTCCAGAATACTTAAATTCTGAAGAAACTGCTCGCAAAGCAGAAGGTTTCAAAGCTGTTATCTTACGTGGTAACTGCTGGGCGAACAAAGAAACTTTAGATATCTACAAAGAATTAGGAGTAGAGTACGTATTAACTCGTACTGTTGGTGTAAACCACATCGATGCTGAATACGCAAAATCATTAGGAATGAAATTAGGTTACGTTCCTTTCTATTCTCCAAACGCAATTAGTGAATTAGCTGTAACATTAGCAATGACATTATTACGTAACGTTGCTTACACTGCAGCAAAAACAAGCCAACAAGATTTCACTGTAGACACTCAAATGTTTGCTAAAGAAATCCGTAACTGTACTGTTGGGGTTGTTGGTATCGGACGTATCGGTTTAACAACTGCAACATTATTCAAAGGTTTAGGCGCTAACGTATTAGCTTACGATGCTTTCCCTAAAGAAGGCGTTGACCACATCTGTACTCAAGTACCTTTAGATGAGTTATTAGCTAAATCAGACGTGATTTCAATTCACGCTCCATACATTCCAGCAAACGGAAAAGTAATCACTAAAGAATTCATCAGCAAAATGAAACCAGGTGCTATCTTAGTAAACACTGCTCGTGGTGAATTACAAGATATCGATGCTATTATCGAAGCTTTAGAATCTGGTCACTTACGTGGTGTTGGTTTAGACGTATTAGAAGGAGAAAGCGAAGTATTCTTCAAAGACTTACGTGGTCAAGAAATCGCAAATCCAGCTATTCGTAAATTAGTTGAATTATACCCACGTGTATTATTAACACCTCACATGGGTAGTTACACTGATGAAGCAGTATTAAACATGGTTGAAACAAGTTTTGAAAACTTAAAAGAATATGTTGAAACTGGTTCATGTAAAAATGACATTCAATGCTAATTGAAAGCAAACGAAAAAAATCTCTTAGAGCAATCTAAGAGATTTTTTTGCGTTTAATTATAAATATTTGAATACAGCTAGAAACATAAAAATCGCTCCAGCTAGTACAAAGAGATGCCAAACGACATGATAGAAATTATGATATTTACGCTTGTAGAAAATTGTTCCTAGAGAGTAGCTCAATCCACCAAGGAAGAGGTATAAAATACCGCCCCAGCCCATGCTTTCATATAAAGGTTTCAAGGTGAAAATGGATACCCAACCCATTGCTAAATAAAGAAAGACAGATATTGAGAACTTCTCTAAGAAGAAGGCTTCAATGATGACGCCTCCAATTGCGAAGACCCAGATAGCAATACAGAAGATGAAGCCTTGTTGACCTCCGATTCCAATCAAGCAGAAGGGAGTATAGGTCCCAGCGATTAATAAGTATATGGAAGAGTGATCAATCCGTTGGAATACTTTTGCAGCTTTTGTAAATTTAAAACTATGGTAGAGTGTCGATGCTAGAAATAACAAGATAAGCGAAGCGCCATAAACACTAAATGCAATAATTTGAGTGGTGTTATTGACTGCTACTGCCTTCATTAAGAGAAGTACAAGAGCAGTAATCGCTAAGGCGACACCGATGCCGTGAGTGACTGCATTAAGTACTTCACCGATGATCTCAGACTTTTATGGATTGTAGCTTTTACGATCTTTTTCTTAGAGTGGATTTCTTTCATGAACTCACGCTCCTTTCGATAACTCTCATTATAGAAGGCAAATCATCTTTTGTCCAACAGACTTTCAAAGACTTTTCTATGAAATAGGAATTCATACCATCTTAAGAAAAATTTAATCAAAATTTGGATAGTCAAGGGACTCTATGAGTAGTAACTAATTTATAACATTAAGTAAATATTATGCATTTTCATAGTTTTGTGAAGGTGAGAGTTGTTTTTTTGTTCTAAAATCTTTGCGGTTATAATTAATCAAATTCTTTATCAAATAAATTATGATGATAGGGATAATTGGACTGGAAAACTAAATAGAACACAATCAATTTAAAAAGTTGATTGCGTTCAGTTTAGTTTTATTTTTTTCCATAAAGGTAACGATTAGCTATTAACCAAGTAGCAATATACATTATTACGTTAATCATAAATGCGACAACGATGACTATATTCCAATCATGGGATAAATTAGTAGTTACAATTCCCATGATTGTTGTACCAAAAAGTCCACCAATCTGTTTGTTAGCATTTAAAGTTGCACCAGCAATTCCAGATAATTCTTGACCAGCAGCTTCCATAAGAATAGTTGTAGTTGCTGGAGTTAACACTCCGATACCTAGACTCATTAAAGAAAATAAAGGGATTAGGATGTATAGTTGAATTTCATGAAAAAGAACTCCAATTCCAAAAATCCCTGCTGCTCCTACAATGGCAAAAATAATTGAGACAGTAGCGAGGCTTCCTACGGAAATTCGTTTTACAGCACGTGCATAGAATAAATTACCAACAATTAAGACAATCATTCCTGGTAGAATGAGGAGTCCAGAAACCATTGACGAGAGATTTAAATAAGTTTGAAAATAAAGTCCTAATACCAAAACAATACCGTATAATGAAATGTTAACTACTAAACCTAACAGATTAGAGACAATAAAGTTAGCATTTTTTAACAGTTGGTGGGGAACAATAGGTGCTTTACTTTTTTTATCGTGGATTACTAAACCAATAGAAAATAATATAAATAGGAGAAGAAGCAATAAGAGATTTGAGTTACTATAACCGTATTGATTCCCTTCAACAAGGTAAATAACTAGACTTCCGATAGTTGCAACTAGAAATAGATTACTAAAAATGTCAATTTTAGTCTTTGCATTGGCAATATTATTTTTCACAAGGACTAATATTGAAATTACCGTCAAAATCCCCAACGGAATATTGATTAGGAAAATCCCCCTCCATCCGAAGTAGTTAATTATTATCCCGCCAATAAAAGAACCAGTACCGGTTGCGACAGAAATAATAGCTGTCCAAATTCCTAACATACGTGCTCTTTTAGCAGAGTCTGGATATGAAACAAATAAAAGTGCTAATGAACTTGGCATAAACAAGGATGCACCGAAACCTTGAATGAATCTAAGAATAATCAATGTTTCAATATTTGGAGAAAAAGAGCAACCTAATGAGGCAAGTGTAAAAAGTGTCATTCCAATCAATAAAATTCGTTTTGCACCATATTTTGTTGTTAGATTTCCTGAAAGTAAGAGTAAAGATCCTAAAGCTAGTGTATAAGCGTTAATTATCCAAATGGATTGCCCTAATGATACCCTCATATCTGTTTCAATATGAGGCACTGCAAGAACCACTCCTGTCGTATCAAGAACTGCCATAATATATCCTAGGGAAAGTATAAAAAGTAAATAAACTGGCGTTATTGTATTTGTTTTTTTCATCATGCTTCCTCCGTTATTTAGTCAAACGAATCTTCGTTTATTAATAAAAAGTAATATGTTTCTCTTTGTAGTAAAATTATTACTTGAGTATATTAGAGTATATTAAGTAATAAAGTATATTTCTTAAGTACTTCTGAGAATATTTTCAACCCGATCAAACTTATTTATAATATACATAGAAAATCCCCCCTTCGAGTTATATAATAAAGCTTATAACTTAATTATTTCTGAAACAAGAAGGGAAAAAAAGTATAGTATCTATAAAAATAGTAGGAAACGAATGGAGACTAAGAGTATGCAATCTGTGAAGAAATCAATTTGTCCAGCAAGAAGTGTCTTGAATTTACTAAAGGGTAAATATACTCTTGAGATTTTATCAGAAATTATTGATGGTAATATTCATTATGGTACTCTTTTGCGTAGTGTGGAGGGCATTAATCCCAGAATATTAGCTCAACGATTACATGATTTTGAGCAAGAAGGTATTTTATCAAGAAAAGTTTTACCGACATCACCTCCACAGGTTGAATATAAAATGACAAACAAAGGTATAGCTCTAAGAAGTATCGTTGAAGAAATGAAAAAATGGGAAAAAACTTATGGTGATTAAATAGAATTTATATGGTTAATTACTAATATTTTTATTGTTTCTGGATTTATATTTTGTAGTGGGTAAACACTTAAGCAAAAACAAGCAGTTTAAAATAGTCTAAATAATATTGTGAATTTTAGGTATAGATTTGTTAAATCTGCGTATTTTATAGTTAAAAGACGCACCGTTCAGATAATCTTAGTAAAGGTTAAATGAAGTGTTATTTTCAGAAAAATCTGAAAATAGAGTATTAAAGATTTTTTAAATTTATTCAAACAAAAGCTATTGTAACCATTAAGTAAACCTTTTTAAGTTTTCATAGTTGTACTTTTATAGTAGAATAGTAAATATATCAATAACGGGGTTTCCCATAAAAGGAGAATAAAAAATGAGTGTTCATATTAATGCTACAAAAAGGCCAAGTTGCTGAATCAGTTTTAATGCCAGGAGATCCATTACGTGCAAAATTTATTGCTGAACATTATTTAACAGAAGTAGAACAATACAATGCAGTCCGTAACATGTTTGGTTACACTGGTTTGTATAAAGGTCAACGTGTATCTGTTCAAGGTAGTGGGATGGGGATTCCATCTATTATGATTTATGCCAATGAACTATTCACTGAATTTGGCGCAGAACGCATCATCCGTATCGGTTCTGCCGGCGGTATGCAAGAAGATGTTAAAGTTCGTGATATCGTTTTAGCACAAGGAGCTACAACAGATTCATCAATTTTCAACAACATTTTCCAAAATCAAGTAACTTTTGCTCCAATCGCAAGCTTTAACTTATTAGATAAAGCGTATCATTTAGCAAAAGACCGTGGTGTTGGCGTTCACGTAGGGAATGTATTGTCTTCTGACCGTTTCTATAACGCTGAATTAGACAAGAAGAAATTAATGGATTACGGAATGCTTTGTGTGGAAATGGAAGCTGCAGGATTATATGCTTTGGCAGCTCAACACAAAAAAGAAGCATTAGCAATTCTTACAATTAGTGACCACCTATTAACAGGTGAAGAAACAACTGCACAAGAACGTGAACAAACATTTAACGATATGATGGAAATCGCGTTAGAAACTGTACGTGCATAAATTTTGAAGTAGAAAGAAGGAACCCGAATGGGAAATAATCCAAAACCTCAAGGTGCTGTTCAAAACGGTCTTGAGTCGAAAAAAGTTTCCGTTTGGATATTATTTTTAGCAGTATTATTAACGGGAGTATTTACTTATTTTGGAACGAGCTATGCTGCTCGAACTTCACAAAATCAAGTGGCTCAATCTGAGACATCAGAATGATTCAAATAGTGACACTGCCAAATCAAGTGACACACTTACAAATGAAGATTTAAAAAAACTAGAACTTGTATATGACACACTTGTGAACGGTTATGTTGATAAAAATATTAGCAAAGATGATCTTATCAACGGAGCCTTAAAAGGAATGGCAGAAGCGACAGGTGATCCATATACGAACTATTTAGTGAACGATGAAACTGCTGCTATCGATGAAACAATGACAGGTTCATTTGGAGGAATCGGTGCGGAATTACGTTCTGAAATAACCGAGTGATTATTAGTAATACTCGTGAAGGAACACCTGCTCAAAAGATTGGTCTTCAAGAAAATGACGCTATTCTTAAAGTGAATGGTGAAGACATGGAAGGTAAGAGCATCTCTTATGTTGTTTCTAAAGTCCGTGGGGAAGTTGGAACAGATGTAACCCTAACAATCCAACGTGGCACACAGGAGCTAGAAGTGAAGATTACTCGAGCTAAAATTGCTATTGAAACGGTTAAAGGAACTGTGGATTCAACCGATGCGACAATCGGTCACGTTCAAATCAACTCATTTGCTAAAAACACTGCAAAAGAAGTTGAAAAAGCTGTAACAGATTTACGCGAAAAAGGCGTTAAGAAATTTATCTTCGACGTTCGTTATAATCCTGGTGGCTTATTAGATCAAGCGATTATGATTGCGAATATGTTCGTTGATGAAGGTAAGACTATTCTTAATGTTGAAAATCGTGATGGGCAAATTAAGTCTTATAAAGCTTCTAAAGACTATGGTACGTTCAAGATTACTGAACCATACGTATTACTTGTAAATGAAGGTAGTGCTTCTGCTTCTGAAATTTTAGCCGCAGCCTTGAAAGAGTCTGCAGATGCAAAATTAATCGGTAAGAAGACTTATGGTAAAGGTACCGTTCAATCTGTAATTGAAGTTGGCGATAACGCTGAATTGAAATACACGATAGCAAAATGGTTAACACCAAACAAAACGTGGATTCATAAAACAGGTATCGAACCAACAGAAGAAGTATCAATGCCAGATTATTACAACATCACGATCATCGACACACGTGAAGTTGTAAAAGAAGGCGCTGTGTCTGACAATGTGAAAACAATTGAAACAATCCTTAAAGGGTTAGGATACGACGTTACTGCAGATGGATACTTTTGATAGTAAAACAACTGAAGCTGTAAAAGAATTCCAGAAAATCAAAAGGTTTATCTGAAACTGGTGAAGTTGATGAGAAGACTGGTACAGCATTAATGAGTGCGATTCGTGATGCATTGAAAGCAAACGATACTCAATACAAAGCCGCTGTAAAAGCTTTACAATAATAAAGGAGGATGGGAATGTACGAAGATAAACCAAGTGGAAAATTCGACCCTAGTCTTCCATCGAAGAGAGATTAAACTCTCGTAAGGATAAAGGGAATGAACCTAAGAAAAAACATCCGATTTTAGAAGAAATACTTAGTTGGATTTGGTCTATTGCTGTTGCAAGTATCATTATGGCGATTCTCTACTTCTTTGTAGGTCGTCCGTTTTACAGTCAGTGGACAATCGATGTATCCAACCCTTCATAATGGAGATCATATGATTATGTCAAAAATTGGCGGTATTAACCGTTTTGACGTGGTTGTATTGCAAGCTCCAGACGAAGATAAAGAATATATCAAACGCGTCATCGGAATGCCTGGTGATACGGTTGAAGTGAAAAATGGTGTTCTATATATTAACGGAAAAGAAGTGGAGCAACCATTTATTAACACGAAATAACGATAAGAAGACAGTCTTCATCGATGATTTTACATTGAAAGAGTTGACCGGAGAGGACAAGGTTCCTGAAGGGAAATACTTTGTCATGGGAGACAATCGAGGCGTTTCAAAAGATAGTCGAATGATTGGATTTATTGATAAGTCTGCCATCGAAGGGAAAGCCATATTTACAGTATGGCCGCTTAACCGTATCGGCGGATTAAAAGACTATTCATATTTATATCAATAGAGAGTAAAGAGGCAGATTTCTGTCTCTTTTTCTTTTGCTTGTAGAATAACTATGGTTAGAAAACGATTTCATTATTGTTGACTTTCTATCGAAATATGCGTAAAATAGAAAGGTACATTTTTAAAGGAGGAAGAGTATGGATCAAATTTTTGTGCGTTCATTTGACGCGATGTTAGAGTTAAGACATTTTACGTCAATTATCCTCGCATGTATTTGCGGACTGTTAATTGGATACGAACGAAAAGCCAGAAATAAACAAGCCGGTGTTAAAACCCACGTTATTGTTTGTTTAACTTCCGCCTTGATGATGATTATTTCCAAAGAAGCGTTTCTTGATACTCATGACTTTGATTCAACACGTGTCGCAGCACAAATCGTTAGTGGTATTTCCTTCATCGGTGGGGGAATTATCTTCATGCGTGACAAGAAAATTAGTGGACTAACAACTGCAGCTGGTATTTGGGCGACTTCCGGTATCGGTATGGCGATTGGTGGAGGATTATGGTTCTTTGGCGTCGTATGTAGCGTGTTCGTTATGTTAATCCAATGGCTAACACATGATTTTACAAAACAGCATCAAATCTACCAAGCAAGCATCAATGGGACGGTAGGTGATATCTCGCTCGTTCATGATATTTATCAATACTGTGATTTAAAACAATATCAAATTGCGAATGTTGATGTAAAAGATATCGGCGGTAAATATGAAATTAACATTCAGATTGAAAATGACAAACAAATTTCGATTGATGATATTGAAGCAACCATCAGGGAGCGACATATCGACTTTCAAGATTAAGAAAGTGAAGTTCAAGTCGTCAGAAAACAATCCTCAATAGTAAAGATGAGACTGAAGCAATTCAGTCTCTTTTAATTTAACTAGGTGGATTGCTATTCTATTTCTAAATTGTTAAACTAATGACATATATTGTTTGTAAATTTTACACTTAAGGAGATTTGTATGATGAATAGAGAAGAAGTCGTTTGCATTACAACACCAACGTTATGCTACTAAAAAATTTGATCCAGCTCGTCGCATTTCTGATGAAGATTGGGCAGCTCTTGTGGAAGTAGGTAGATTGGCTCCTTCTTCACTTGGCTTTGAACCTTGGAAGATGCTTTTATTAAATAACAAAGAAATGAAGCAAGATTTAAAATCAATGGCTTGGGGCGCTGTTTCAATGCTTGATGGTGCTAGTCATTTTGTGATTTATCTAGCTCGTAAAGGAGTGAAACTATGAAACTCCTTATATCGAAAAATTAATGCAAGAAGTAAGACATAGAAGTTATGATCCCGATTCTGCTTATGCGCATCGTATTAAGAGTTTCCAAGAAAGTGATGCCAAGCTGAACGATGAACGTTCACTCTTTGACTGGGCAAGTAAACAAACGTATATCCAAATGACAAATATGATGAATGCGGCAGTTCTAATGGGGATGGATTCATGTCCAATCGAAGGATTCGATAAAGATAAAGTAGAAGCTTATTTAGAAGAAAAAGGCGTTCTGGATACATCAGAATTTGGAGTATCTGTTATGTGTGCTTTTGGTTATAGAGACGAAGATATTAAACCAAAAGTTCGTTGGAATACAGAAAGTATTTACGAAGTAATCGACTAAAATTTTTGCATATAAATGAAATCTCAGTGCAATGACAAGGAATCGTTGTTGTACTGAGATTTTTCGTTATAGGGATGAGGAAGAGAACGGAAAAAAGAATGAAAACATGGTATAATGTTTGATGGTTCTATATGAATGATTTATTAAAGATTAAATAGAAAGGATTCGAAACGTATGGCAACAATCCAATGGTTCCCTGGGCATATGGCCAAAGCGCGCCGGGAAGCAACAGAAAAATTAAAACTAGTCGATGTTGTGATTGAAATGGTGGATGCTCGTATTCCAGAATCAAGTCGCAATCCTATTATCGAAGAAATTAAAGGTCAAAAGAAACAATTAATTTTATTAAACAAAGTGGATTTGGCAGATCCATCTCAAACAAAACGTTGGAATGATTATTTTACTAGCCAAGGAATTAAAGTTCTTACAACAGAAGCAAAAGACGGAAAAGGGATTAAAGCAAGTAAAGGCTGCGATTAAAGAATTAATGGCACCAGTCTTTGAAAAGAATCTAGAAAAAGGAATCCGTCCTAGACCGATTCGCTTTAATGGTTCTTGGAATTCCAAACGTTGGGAAAATCAACTTTTATCAATCGTATGATTAATAAAAACCAAGCAGAAACTGCAAACCGTCCCTGGTGTTACAAAGGGACAACGTTGGTTGAAAATCGGAAATGATTTTGAGTTATTAGATACACCAGGAATTCTATGGCCGAAGTTTGAAAGTGAAGAAGTTGGAAATAAGCTAGCGTTAACTGGAGCTATTAAAGATGCGCTCCTTCATATGGATGATATTGCATTATTTGCTCTTAGTCAGTTCAAATTGGATTATCCAGAGTATTTAAAGAAAGCTTATCGATTAACGGATGATGATTTAGAACTCTCAAACGTAGATTTATTAATGTTAATTACAAAGAATTTAGGCTTTAAAGAAGATTATGAAAAGGCAAGTGAACGAATCGTGTTTGATATTCGTTCAGGGAAACTTGGTCGTTATACATTGGACCAAGCGCCTGTGTCGTTAACGGAGGAAGCATAATGGAAAAACGTTCCATCAAAGAAATTAAATTGATTCTTGAAGAAATTCAAACGTTGTCGGATGAGCGTTTAACAGAACTTCGAAGTGACGAGCGTAAAGGAGTTCAAGATTTAATTGCCAAATTCGAACGTCAGTACGCTAAAAAAGCAGTACGTGCTGCTCACTTTGAGGAAATGCAAAGCTTTGAACGTGCAGCTAAACAAAAAGGCTACAAAATGATTGCTGGAATCGATGAAGTGGGTCGCGGTCCACTTGCTGGTCCAGTCGTAGCAGCTGCCGTGATTCTACCTGAAGGAATGGAAGATATCGGTCTGGATGATTCGAAGAAATTAAGTGCTAAGAAGCGTGCTGAAAATTTTTGAAATCATTAAAGAACAAGCCGTAGCAATTGGTATCGGTATTGTAGATGCTTTTACGATTGATAAGATTAATATATATGAAGCAAGTAAAGTGGCTATGAAGAGAGCGATTGAATTATTGCCAGAACAGCCAGACTACTTATTGATTGACGCAATGAAACTGGATACTGGTATTCCTGAAGAAGGTATCATTAAAGGAGACGCTAAGAGTATCTCTATTGCTGCAGCAAGTATCGTTGCAAAAGAGGTTCGTGACCAAATGATGAAGGATTTCGATCAACTGTATCCAGGTTACGGCTTTGCACAAAATGCTGGCTATGGTACGAAAGCGCATCTTGAAGGTCTTGAAAAATTAGGACCAACGCCAATTCACCGTATGACATTTGCTCCGGTAAAAGATTATCAATAAAATCCAAAATAGAACTCTTTCTCGTAAATAGTATTGAAAGACTATTTCGAGAAGGAGTTTTTTTATGATTTGGACAAAACGAAGATTACTGATCGCTGTTGCGATGAGCGATACATTAACTAGTAAGCAATTTAATGAATTATTTGCTCGATTGGATGAAGATATGTCTTTAAACGATACCTTCGTTCTTGGAGATTTGAAGTATTCGCTGCCTGAAGAGACAAATAAATGGATAGAATCAATGGATTGGGATTCAGAAATAAAAAGATTACAGGAGAAAAAGGTTAAAATTTTAACGATTTTGGACGGCGCGTATCCACAAAGGTTGAAAGAGATATACTTACCTCCTATTGTATTATTTTATAGAGGAAACTTGTCGCTCATCAATCAGAGAGCAGTTGCTATTGTAGGTTCAAGAGATCATTCTAAATATGCAAAAGAATGTATTCATGAATTAATTCCAACCATCGTTAACGATGGTATTGTAGTTGTCAGTGGATTAGCTCGAGGTGTTGATACTTTAGCTCATGAAGAGACCCTCAAGGTCAAAGGGAATACTATTGCAGTTATTGGAAGTGGATTAGATGTGATTTATCCTCCAGAAAACGCAAATCTATACAGTATGATTGCAAATAAAGGGTTACTTCTTTCTGAATATCCGCTACAGAGTCGACCTTTAAAATTCCATTTTCCATACCGTAATCGCATCATCGCTGGACTAAGTCATGGAGTGTGTGTGATCGAAGCGAAAGAGAAAAGTGGAAGTCTCATAACCGCAAACTTAGCTTTAAGTGAAAATAGAGAAGTGTTTGCAGTTCCGGGGAGCATTTTTTCGACCCATTCAAAGGGAACCAATAGCTTGATTGAAGCAGGAGCATGTCTTGTTTCAAACGGCGATACCATTTCTAAAAATCTGAAATATTTCCCTTAAAATTACAATCTAACAGTTTAAGAGATTATTTTGTTGCCTTGACAAAAAGAATGTGTTTAGATATGATGACAAAAGATAATTTAAGCAATCTCACTATTCTCGGGCTTTCTTAGCTTGAGAGAACTGTTAGATAGAGTGGATTAGGGAAGGAGCCATTTAATGGTGAAGCAAAATCTAGTGATTGTAGAGTCTCCTACAAAAGCTAAAACCATTGAACGCTATTTAGGGAAAAACTTTAAAGTAGTTGCTAGTAAAGGGCACTTACGTGATTTGCCTAAAAGCAAAATGGGCGTAGATATTGAACATAATTATGAACCTCATTATATTTCAATTCGTGGGAAAGGTGATTTAATCAAATCACTTAAAAAGAAGCAGCAAAAGCAGATGCTGTCTATCTCGCGAGTGACCCGGATAGAGAAGGAGAAGCTATTTCTTGGCATTTAGCTCATTTATTAGGACTTGATTTAAACGCACCTATTCGTGTGGAATTTAATGAGATTACAAAAGATGCAATTAAAGAAGCATTCAAGAATCCTAGAAAGATTGATATGGACTTAGTGGACGCGCAACAAGCACGTCGTATTTTAGACCGTCTTGTGGGTTATACTTTATCTCCTATTTTATGGAAGAAAGTGAAAAAAGGACTCAGTGCAGGGCGTGTTCAAAGTATCGCGGTGAAATTAATTATTGACCGCGAGAACGAAATTAAAGCATTCGTTCCAGAAGAATACTGGACTCTTGAAGGCCAATTCAAGAAAGAAAAGAAAGCTTTCACGGCCAATTACTATGGTACAACATCTGAGAAAGCCGCTTTAGAAAAAGAAGCGACTGTAAAATCAGTAATGGCAGAACTTTCTGAGAAGAAACCATTCAAGGTTACTAAGGTGACGAAGAAAGAACGTCGTCGCAATCCTGCAGCACCATTTACAACAAGTAGTTTGCAACAAGATGCGTCAAATCGCTTAAACTTCAGAACTCGTAAAACGATGATGGTTGCCCAACAACTTTATGAAGGGGTATCACTTGGACGTAGTGGTTCTGTCGGTTTAATTACGTATATGCGTACAGACTCAACTCGTATTTCAGCATCTGCTCAAAATGAGGCGTCTGAGTTCATTGAGAAAGAGTTTGGTAAAGAATACTGTCTAGCGACTAAACGCGCTGTAAAGAACGCTGAGGGAGCTCAGGATGCGCACGAAGCAATTCGTCCATCTTCAGTTCTTTACGTACACCGGATTCAATCGCAAGTTATTTAACGAAAGATCAATTGAAATTATACACATTAATTTGGTCACGATTCGTTGCTAGTCCAAATGACTGCTGCAGTTTATGACACTGTACAAGTTGATTTAGAACAAAATAACCATGTGTTTAAAGCAAACGGCTCAACTATCAAGTTTGCTGGATACCAAAAAGTTTATCAAGATAATGCAGATGCGAAAAAAGGAAATGTGCTTCCTGAAATGCAAGTTGGGGATGAAGTTCAATTAGCTAAACTAAATCCTGAACAACATTTCACGCAACCACCTGCACGTTATTCTGAAGCGACTTTAATTAAAACACTAGAAGAAATCGGTGTTGGTCGTCCATCAACATATGCACCAACAATTGAAACAATCCAAAAACGTTATTACGTTAAATTAGTTTCTAAGCGTTTTGAACCAACAGAACTTGGTTATGTAGTACATCAAATCATTGAACAATATTTTCCCAAATATTGTCGATACTCATTTCACAGCTTCAATGGAAGATAATCTCGACCTTGTTGAAGAAGGAAAAGAAGAGTGGGTACAAGTAATCGATAAGTTCTACCAACCATTTTCAAAGTTGAAGTGGATAAAGGCAGAAGTCGAAATCGAGAAAGTTCAAATTAAAGATGAACCAGCTGGATTTTAACTGTGAAAAATGTGGACATCCAATGGTCATTAAATTAGGTCGTTTTGGTAAATTCTACGCATGTAGTAATTTCCCAGAATGTCACCATACACAAGCTATCGTGAAAGATATCGGTATTACTTGCCCAACATGTGGTAAAGGGAAAGTTATCGAACGTAAATCGAAGAAAAACCGTATCTTCTATGGCTGTGATCGTTACCCTGAATGCGAATTTGTATCATGGGATAAACCGATCGGACGTAATTGTCCTAAATGTGACCACTACTTAGTAGAGAAAAAAGGTCGCGGTGGAAAACAAATTGCATGTAGTAACTGTGATTATAAAGAAGCTGTTCAAAAATAAAGATAAAGAGCACTTAGAGAAATCTAGGTGCTCTTTTTGTTTTCTCGAATAATACTAGTGCTTTGATTTATACGCAGTGAGTTTATTGACGTTCTTTTTCATCACTCATGATTCAAGAACGTCTAAAACTGCGGGCGAAAACGACGTAAACTTCTGCACTGCAAACAGCCTTTCTCTCGCATTCCTGTGAGTTGAACTCGGGCTCACAGGACTGCAAAACTTCGCCCTGTGAAGTTTTGCTTCCCGAGACGTACGCGGAACGTTTCACGTTCCTTCCGTCATCTCGGTCCAGTGTTTCAGTCCTGAGCGTTCGCCCTCGTATCCTAAATATTAAATTTGTTTTAATTGTCGTAATAATTTTGACAATTCGGTTGTAAGAAAGTGCTTTCTGTGATAAAGTTAACGATAGGAGGAAGACGATGAAGAACGAAATGCAAGATTTTTTAACGTATTTAAAAGTTGAACGACGTTATTCGCCAGAGACGATTCATGCGTATGACCGTGATATTCAACATTTTTATGACTATTTGACAGAAGTTCCAATTCATTCTTGGAATGATGTCACAGTCGTTGATGTTCGAATTTATCTTGGTGTATTGCACCGCGAAAACTATAACCGTTCGAGTATTTCTCGTTTTCTTTCGAGTTTACGTTCGTTTTTATCATTTTCTTGTCGAAAGAAGCATCGTAGAAACAAATCCTTTTGCGTCTATCAGTTACAAGAAGGGTAAAATGCGTCTGCCTGAATTCTTTTATGAGGATGAAATCGAAAAATTTATTGATTCAATCGATGGAAATCAGTCTTTAGACCAACGTAATAAAGCTCTAGTAGAAGTATTATATGCTACAGGTATGCGTGTCAGTGAGTTAACGAATTTAACTCTTGAGCAATTAGACCTTGAAAATAGCATTATTCTCGTCATTGGTAAAGGTTCTAAAGAACGCTATGTTCCGATTGGTGACTTTGCAAGGACGGCCTTAGAAACGTATCTTGAAGAAGGACGCAAAGACTTGATGGCGAAAGAACGTAAGGACCATTCCTACGTTTTCGTGAATCATTTAGGCGATCCACTGACGACTAATGGGGTTCGTTATATTTTAGAAAAACTCATCCAAGAAAGTGGTCTGACACTTAAAATTCATCCGCATATGCTTAGACACACGTTTGCGACTCATTTGTTAAATAACGGTGCGGATATGAGAACAGTGCAAGAACTTCTAGGACACGTAAGTCTTAGTTCGACTCAAATTTATACACATGTGACAAAAGAAGCTCTTCAACAAAATTACCAATTATATTTTCCAAGGTCTAAAGCTGGGAAGAGTGAATTTGATGCAAGTGCCTTTAATAAGAACAATGGAGGAAAATCATGACTACAATTTGTGCAGTAAAAAAAGATAACCAAGTTGCGATGGCTGGTGACGGCCAAGTAACAATGGGTGAAAAAGTGATTATGAAAGGAACCGCTCGTAAAATCCGTCGTATTTTCGACAATCAAGTACTTGTTGGATTTGCGGGTGGCGTTGCAGATGCAATCACTTTAGAAGAAATGTTTGAAGATAAACTCAAACAATTTAAAGGGAACTTACAACGTGCTGCTATTGAAATGGCAAAACAATGGAGAAGTGACCGTGGTTTACAAAAATTAGAAGCGATGTTAATCGTGATGAATAAAGAACAAGTTCTACTTGTTTCAGGAACGGGTGAAGTCATTGAACCAGACGATGGAATTCTAACAATTGGTTCTGGTGGAAACTTCGCTTTAGCAGCTGCTAGAGGGCTCCTAAGATTTGGAGATTCTGAGTTTAACAGCAGAAGATATCGCTCGTGAAAGTTTAAAAATCGCTTCAGAAATTGATATTTTTACAAACGATAATATCATTACTGAAACGTTAGCGTAAGGAAGTGGTTGTATGCAAGCAAAATATTAGTAAAACACCAAGAGAAGTGGTGTCCGAATTAGATCAATTTATCGTTGGTCAACACGATGCTAAACGTGCTTTAGCGGTGGCTCTTCGAAATCGTTACCGTCGTTTATTATTAGACGAAGAAATGAAAAAAGAAGTGACTCCAAAAGAATTTATTGATGATTGGACCTACTGGGGTAGGTAAAACTGAATTAGCTCGTCGTCTTGCTAAATTAGTCGATGCACCATTTGCAAAAGTGGAAGCCACTAAATTTACGGAAGTGGGTTATGTTGGACGTGATGTAGAATCGATGGTTCGTGACTTAGTCGAAAACGCGATTCAAATCGTTACAAAATTAAAACAAGAAGAAGTGAAACCTCAAGCGTTTGATAAAGCCGTTAAGAAACGTCTTGCGAAGATTTTAAAACCAGGAATCATGAAGAAGGTATCAAATCCGCAACAAGATTCACTCTTTAGTATGTTCCAACAAATGGGAATCCAAAAATCCCTGGTATTGAACCTGAGATGAAAGAAGAAGTCACTGAAGAGATTGCTCAAAAACGACGTGATATTGAGCAACAATTAAGAAACGGTCTACTTGATTCTAAAGAAGTGACGATTGAGTTAACAGAGAAACCAATGCGTATGGCGGGTTCTGGAAACCAAATGGAACAAATGATGCAAATTCAATCTGTTCTTGACCAAATGACTCCGAAAAAGAAAATTAGCCGTACTGTTACGGTTAAAGAAGCTTTAGAACTATTAACAGAAGAAGAAGCTAATCATTTAATCAATCAAGAAGATATGCATGCAGAAGCGTTGAAGCTAGCCGAAACTTCAGGAATTATCTTTATTGATGAGATTGATAAGATTGCTGCTAAGGGACATAACGGGGGAGAAGTTTCTCGTGAAGGGGTTCAACGTGACATCTTACCGATTGTTGAAGGAAGCCAAGTGAATACGAAGTACGGTGTGATTAACACAGATCATATCTTATTTATCGCATCTGGTGCCTTTCCATGTTGCTAAACCAAGTGATTTAATGCCAGAATTGCAAGGACGTTTCCCAATTCGTGTTGAATTACAAGATTTATCTAAAAGAAGACTTTGAACGTATTCTAACGGAACCTAAGAATGCATTGATTAAAACAATACAAAGCATTGCTAGCAACAGAAAATGTAGAAGTCATCTTTACAAAAGAAGCAGTATCTAAACTAGCTGAAATTGCTTTTGAAGTGAACAGCACAATGGAAAATATCGGTGCTCGTCGTCTTCATACGATTTTAGAAACGGTTCTCGAAGAATTGTTATTTGAAGCGCCATCTATGCAAATGGGAAGCATTCAAATTACAGAACAATATGTCGAAAGTAAACTAAATGCGATTCGTGAGGATCAAGATTTAACGAAATACATTTTATAAAAAAAGGAGAATACACTTGTGCGTACAATATTAGCTGATTTACGAAAAATAAACGAGATTGTGCAATACGACAACGTGTGGAGAGACTCAGAAACTGCTGACTTACCATTTAATAAGTTAACGGAAATCTTAGGATCTTTGCTAAAGGTCGATTTATATATTGCTTCAATCGATGGGAGAATGCTTGGGATTCATGATGAGTTCCAAGTGAATAACGATCGTATGAAAGAATATAAGGATAATCGTCAATTTCCAGACTTCTATATGAAAGAATTGACGACCTTAAAATTCACAAAGGAAAATATTCCAGTGACCGATAATTTAACGATTTTCCCGGTTGAATTACACGATAACTTCCAAGAAGCAATGACAACGGTAATTCCAATCTACGCTTCTGGTAAGCAACTGGGATTTGTTGTGATGGGGAAAGAGGGGCAACCTTTCTCTACAGATGATTTAATCTTAGCTGAACATGCAGCCACAGTAATCGGGACTGAAATGCTTCATTGGTATACACGTAAGATTGAACAAGAAAAACGTGAACAACAAAATGTCCACCTTGCTCTTAACTCATTATCTTATAGTGAATTAGAAGCTATTAAAGTGATTGTAGGTCTGTTTGATGGTATGGATTTACGATTCACAGCGCTTAAAATCGCTCAAGAATATCATATCACTCGTACGGTAATCGTGAATGCCATCCGTAAGCTTGAATCAGCTGGTATTATCGAAAGTAGAAGTTTAGGCACAAAAGGGACATATATTAAAATTAAGAATGAAAATATTAAGTCTTCACTATTGTCAGAATTAAAACACGCGTAAATCGAGGCGATGATTATGGAAAAAATCTTTATTGAAAATGAGTATTTAAAAGTTGGGATTAAGCTATTTGGAGCTGAACTCACTTCTGTTGTTTCAAAAGAAACAGATACTGAATACATGTATCAACCCGATGGAATTCATTGGAACAAGCAATCACCGATTCTTTTCCCAAATATTGGAGCGATAAGAGAAAATTCGTTTGTGTATGAAGGAAAGACTTATCCTGCTAGAAAACATGGATTTGCTAGAGATTATGCTTTTCAATTAGAAGAACAAGGAGAAAGCTTTGCGACATTCTTGTTAACAGACAAAATGATAGAAGAGGAATATCCATTTGAGTTTGAATTAAGACTTCAATATTCTTTAGAGAATAATGCATTACAGATGACTTATAGCGTATCAACGACAAGTCCAGAGTTGTATTTTGCCATTGGTGGTCATCCCGCATTCGCAGTACCTCTTGAGAAAGGTCTTACTTTTGAAGATTATCATATTCAATTAGAGAGTGAAGCTCCTGTTTCGAAATTGGAGCTAGAAATCCCTTATCTATCATCTTTAGAGGGAGTTCAGTTTACCGAAGGAGATTTTGCATTGCATCATGATTTATTTACAAATGATGTATTGTTATTTAAATCAAAAGACCCTAAGTTTAAAGGAAAATTGTATTCTCCTAAAGGAAAGAGAAGTGTAACGGTTCATTTAAATGGAATCGAAGCAGTTGGAGTTTGGACAATGCCAGATGACTCACCATTTATTTGTTTTGAACCATGGGATGGTTATCCGGACTTAGCAAGTGAGACTACCTTAAATCTAGAAGAAAAGAAAAATATTCTCCGAATCACTAAAGATACACCGTATCAATCATGTGCGACATTTGTATTCGAATAAAAAGAAAAGACACTAAGATTTACTTAGTGTCTTTATTTTTCTTATCCCAAGGCATTGGGACTTTGTTTTCAGTTCCATTTAGAATTCGTTGAATGTTGGCTCTATGACGATAAATGATGAAAAGATATCAATGGCAAGTGCAAATGCTGTTAGTACCCAATCATTAAAGAGTAGTGATAAGAGAACACCTAAAGAGATGGTCACCATTGCAGTCAAACTAACCATACGCGTGATTGCTAAGCAATACTCAAGGAAAATGATTAATCCATAGAGTAATAAGAGTGGTTGATAGGCTAAAATCATTCCGGCAAAAGTTGCTACGGCTTTTCCACCTTTGAACGATGCAAAGAGTGGGAAAGTGTGACCAATCACAGCAAAAGATGCAATCCAAAGTGGTGAAATACTTGGTTGTTTGAAGATAGTCATCGCAAGAATTGTTGCTAGAGACCCTTTGAATACGTCGAAAAATAACACAATAGAACCTGCTTTTGGACCAAGAACACGGAACGCATTTGTAGATCCTAAATTCCCGCTACCAAATTCGCGAATATCTTTTTGAAAGAATGTTTGTCCAATCCATAATCCAGATGGAATAGACCCGAGTAGGTACGCTACAAGAGCACCTATAATAAAAGTAAATGACATAAACTCATTTCTCCTTAAAACAGTCTAGTGACAGTTTAACATAAAAGATGCTGTCTATACAACGGATGAGAAAGGTTAATTTAGCGCCATTTCTAAGGAGAAATCTTGCGAAAATCGCGAAAAACAAGTATTATAGATAAGATGACAAAAAAAGGAGCGTATTAAATGAGCAAAGTAACGAATCAATATAATGATGATGCGATTCAGGTTTTAGAAGGCCTTGAAGCTGTTCGTAAACGTCCAGGGATGTATATTGGATCAACGGATCACCGTGGACTTCATCATTTAGCTTACGAGATTGTGGATAACGCAGTCGACGAAGCTTTATCAGGTTATGCAACAAAAATTGAAGTTACAATTCATAAGGACCAATCGCTTACTGTAAAAGATAATGGTCGTGGAATGCCTACTGGGAAACACGCTTCTGGAATTCCAACGATTCAAGTTATTTTTACGGTACTCCATGCCGGTGGTAAATTCGGTCAAGGTGGATATAAGACATCAGGTGGTCTTCACGGTGTGGGGGCGTCTGTTGTTAACGCATTGTCAGATTGGTTAACAGTAGAAGTGTTACGTGACGGTACTTTATACAAACAATCGTTCAAAAACGGTGGTGAACCTGTAGGAACGGTTAAGAAAGAGAAAACAAGTCGACGTGGTTCTGGAACTTCAGTAACTTTCTTACCAAGTGATAAGACATTCTCTACAACAAACTGGTCTTACGAGACTTTAGCAGAACGTTTAAGAGAATCTGCATTCTTATTAAAAGGTCTTACAATTGTATTGACTGATGAACGTACTGGCGAATCAGAAACCTTCCATTATGAAGAAGGGATTCGTGATTTCATTCAAATATTTAAATGAAGAAAAAGATACATTATCTCCTGTAGTTGATTTTCGACAGCACAGTTGATGGTGTAGAAACAGAATTTGCATTCCAATATAACGACGGCTATTCAGAAACGATTTTATCTTTTCGTTAACAACGTTCGTACAAAAGACGGTGGTACTCATGAAGTGGGAATGAAGAGTGCCTTAACGAAAGCATTTAACGAATATGCACGTAAAGTTGGTCTGTTTAAAAGATAAAGATAAAAACCTAGAAGGTAGCGATGTTCGTGAAGGATTAACTGCGATTATTTCGCTTCGTATTCCTGAAGAAATCCTACAATTTGAAGGACAAACAAAAGATAAATTAGGAACACCTGCTGCACGTGGGATTGTTGATAATACGATTTCTGAGCAACTAGGATTTCTTCTTAACAGAGAATGGTGAAATTGCGCAAGAATTAATTCGTAAAGCGATTAAAGCACGTGAAGCACGTGAGGCGAGTCGTAAGGCCCGTGAAGAAAGCCGTAATGGTAAGAAGGGCAAGAAGAAAGAAACACTACTTTCTGGTAAATTAACGCCTGCTCAAAGCAAGAACCCTAAGAAGAACGAACTTTACTTAGTAGAGGGGGACTCTGCCGGTGGTTCTGCTAAACAAGGTCGTGACCGTAAGTTCCAAGCGATTCTTCCATTACGTGGTAAAGTGATCAATACTGAAAAAGCATCGATTTCAGATATTTCTGAAGAATGAAGAAATTAATACGATTATTTATACGATTGGTGCTGGTGTTGGTAGTGACTTCAAGATTGAAGATTGTAACTATGACAAGATTGTTATTATGACCGATGCGGATACCGATGGAGCTCACATTCAAGTCTTACTGTTAACATTCTTCTATCGCTATATGAAACCATTGATTGAAGCAGGGAAAAGTATATCTTGCATTACCACCTTTATATAAGATTTCTAAAGGAACTGGTAAGAAAACAAGTCGTTGAGTATGCGTGGACAGAAAAAGAACTTGAAGAGAAGACTAAATTAGTCGGAAAAGGCTACTTATTACAACGTTATAAAGGTCTTGGGGAAATGAACGCTGACCAATTATGGGATACGACCATGAACCCAGATACAAGAACGTTAATTCGTGTTGTGATCGATGATAAAGCACAAGCAGAACGTCGTGTAAGCACATTGATGGGGAACAAAGTTGAACCTCGTCGTAAGTGGATTGAACGCCATGTTGAGTTTGGTCTAGAAGAAGATAAGAGTATTTTAGAATCAGACGTAAATGCTATTAGCACAACAGCTAGTCCGAAAAAAGAAGAAAAGAAACCATCAGTTAAGAAAAAAGAAGCAACAATTGATCATGTAGAACAATTGTCGTTACTAGGAGAGGAGGAATAGTATGAGTCAAATTCAAGATATTCAAGAATTGAATCTGGAAGATGTAATGGGCGACCGATTTGGACGTTATTCAAAATACATTATCCAAGACCGTGCTCTTCCTGATATCCGTGATGGTTTAAAACCTGTACAACGTCGTATTTTATATGCGATGTCTATCGATGGAAACACAAGCGATAAACAATTCCGTAAATCAGCTAAAGACTGTCGGTAACGTAATCGGTAATTTCCACCCACACGGCGACTCTTCAGTTTATGAAGCAATGGTTCGTATGAGTCAAGATTGGAAGCTTCGTGATGTATTAATTGAAATGCACGGGAATAACGGTAGTATGGACGGAGACCCAGCTGCTGCGATGCGTTATACGGAAGCTCGTCTTTCTAAAATTTCAGAAGAATTACTCCGTGATTTAGATAAACAAACCGTTGAATTCGTATTAAACTTCGATGATACAGAAGAAGAACCAACTGTCCTTCCTGCACGTTATCCGAACCTTCTTGTTAATGGATCAACAGGGATTTCGGCTGGTTATGCTACAGAAATTCCAACGCATAACTTAGGAGAAGTGATTGACGCAACCATTCATGCGATTGATCATCCTAAAGCAACTGTGAAAGAGTTAATGCAATTTGTTAAAGGTCCCTGATTTCCCGACAGGAGGAATTATCCAAGGGATTGAGGAATTGGAACAAGCGTATGAAACTGGACGAGGTAAAGTGGTTATTCGTTCGAAAAACGAAAGATTGAATCAATTAAAGGGTGGAAAATCACAAATCATCATTTCTGAAATTCCATATGAAGTAAACAAAGCTTTATTAGTGAAGAAGATTGATGAAATTCGCTTGAATAAGAAGATTGACGGTATTGCTGAAGTAAGGGACGAATCTGACCGTACAGGGCTTCAAATCGTTGTTGAATTGAAGAAAGAAGCCAATGCTGAAGGTATTCTAAACTACTTATTGAAGAATACAGACTTACAAGTCAATTATAACTTCAATATGGTCGCTATCGATGAACGCCGTCCAGTACAAGTAGGATTAAAAACAATTCTAACTTCGTATATCAACTTCCAAAAAGAAGTGATTACAAGACGTACACAGTATGATTTGAAGAAAGCTCAAGATCGTCTGCATATCGTAGACGGTTTGATGAAGGCTTTATCGATTCTAGATGAAGTAATCGCCTTAATCCGTAACAGTAAAGATAAGAAACATGCTAAAGAACGTTTAGTGGAGACATACGACTTCACAATGATTCAAGCAGAAGCGATTGTAAGCTTACAATTGTATCGTTTAACGAATACGGATATTACAATCCTTCAAAATGAGAAGCTTGATTTAAATGAGCAAATCGCGACATTTCTTAAGCATCTTAAAATCTGAAAAAGACACTTCTTCAAGTGATGAAGAGTGAACTACGTGATTTGAAGAAGAAATATGCAACTCCTCGTTTAACGCAAATTCAAGCGGAAATCGAAGAGATTAAGATTGAAACTGAAGTGTTAGTCACTGAAGAAGAAGTGTATGTTGTTGCTACTAAACAAGGGTACTACAAACGTGTTAGCCCACGTTCATTTGCTTCAAGCGCTCCAGAAGAAAATGGAATGCGTGAAGGGGATGAAGTGATCCTTTGCCAAAAAGCTTCCACATTAGACAACTTAATTTCTATTTACTTCAAAAGGAAATTACTTACACTTACCAGTGCATGAAATTCCCAGAAGCGAAATGGAAAGATGTCGGAAACCACTTAAGCCAGTCTATTTCTTTAGGTAGCAACGAAGTTATTTCTAACTGGATTCATTAAAGCTAAAAGATAGTGATGACTCTTATAAAGATTGGACGGTTGTCTTCTTTACAAAAGAAGGCTTAGTGAAACAAACATTATTCAATGAGTTTACAACGTACCGAGGATACAAGACTCGTACAAGTAATGCGATGAAACTTAAGACTACGACTGATGAAGTAGTGTAAAGTAGTTGTGACAAATCCAGAAGGGCTAGAAGTATTTATCGTAACGCACTGTGGATTTGGTTTACGCTATGAATTAAGCGAAATTCCAGTCGTTGGTACAGTAGCCAGCGGTGTGAAAGCAATCAACCTTCGTAAAGAAGATTTTGTTGCTGGAGCGATGGTTTACTCATTAGAACATAAAGTTGTTTCTGCATTCCTTACAACACAACGTGGGAGCTGTGAAACGATTCAATGTATTAGAAATCTCAATGCTCACACGTGCAAAACGTGGACTCATGGTTTTACGTGAATTGAAAACAAAACCACATCGTGTCGTATTCTTAGATGGAGAAATCACTTCAACTAGCGAATACACGATTGTTGCTGGAAACGGCGAAACTAAAGTTGTTAGACCAATGGATTTAACGCTTGTGGATCGCACAAGCAATGGTTCTGCACTTTTAGGAGATACTGACCAAGAAGTGAAAGCAGTATTAGCAAACTTTGACTACAGTTTGTTAACACAACAATAAAAAGACATAGAAAAGGACTTCCAAATGATTTTGGAAGTCCTTTTTGATTAGAATTTAATTTCAGTTGAATATTGAGAAGCTGCATTCCAGAGCAGATACTCGGTAACACCCGCTTCTTTTAGAGCTTGAATCTCTTCGCTAATGACATCAGCAGTATAGAGCTGATAGTTTCCTTCACCAAGGAAGTCGGCCGTGAAAGCTTGAATCCAAGGTCTTGAGATAGGAGAAGGGTTTAATGTCTTCACATATCCTTTTTCAATCACCATATAACGTTTCACGATTTCGTATGGATCTTTATCAGGATCTTTTACATCAAGCGCGTAATTAACCCAGTGACTTGGGAAAATCATCGGTGAGATAACATCCACTTTATCCGCAATATTGACAAATTTTTGTCCGATACCACCGATTTTTGATTCAGTAATCGCATGCGCTAAAATATCCGCTGATAGATGAACCCCATATGGTTGTAATTTTTCACGAATGAACGCTACAAAGTCTGTGATAGCAGCGATACGAGCTTCATCATCGTTTTTAATATGAGCGTAATCACCTTTATCAAATACTAAGTCATCAGATACTGTCTCGAATCCAAGAGGGAAACGAACGTAGTCTAACTGAATATCTTTAAATCCTGCCTTAGCAGCACCGATTGCGATTTCAGCAATATATTCCCAGTTTTCTTTTAGGAATGGATTTAAGAATGTTTCACCGTCATCCGTATACCACAGTTGGCCTAATGCGTTTCTGAATGAACGCTCAGGGTTTTCCTTTGGAACGTAACGGTCCCCAAAACATACAATACGCGCAATTGGATAGATTTGTTCTTGCTCGAGTCGTTTTAGAAGAGCAGTCGTATCCGTAACTTCATTGACGGTATGTTTTTTAACTAATGGATTATCTGTATCAAGAGGCATGGTAATTTGTCCATAACCATCACGTACATCGATAACTAATGAGTTGATTGGAGTAGACTTCACGAATTGAATCATGTTTTCTAAGTCTTGTCCTTTTGCACGGAACGCTTGTAGGTAAACTCCTTTAACCCCGTCTGCAGGATATGGAATCGAAATTCCTGAATCATAAATATGCTCCTGTGGAATATTTGAAGGCATCCGTAGTAAACTATTGGTTCTTAAATTCAACTTACTATCAGCAGCATCTTGTGCGTTTGCAATCGGATAGAAAGCGAGTAGAGAACTAACGGAAGCTACAGCGAGCACGCTTGTTAATAAAGTCTTTTTTTCTTCATAATGATTACTCACCCTTTCCGTTGTTCGCCAAACGAGCTTTTAGAATTCGAATTGGACGATCTAACTCACTGATAGGAGAATTAATCTCTTCGATAATTTGTTGACGCTCGTTAGCAGAGTTGTTTCACTTCAATGATGAGTGATCTCAATTCATCGTTTGTTTGTTTTCCTCCAGAAATGCTAACGAAGAACTCAGCTTCTTTTTCTAATTGTTTTTGAGACATTTCAGAGTAGTTCTTTAAATGATTAACAATCGATTGAAGATTTGATACTACAATTTGAATTTCTGCTGAAGGGAGGTTCTTATCCTTCAAGTTACTTAGTCTAGTCGCATCATCTGATAAAACTTTGAGCGATTTGCATAGACTTCAACAATTGCTGACGTTCTTGAATATTGGTGAATACTTTACCCGTTTTCTTAGCGTAAGTAGTCATCGTGTAATCTTCTTGGATATCCGCTTCCCAATCTGATTGTAACGAATTTTCTAACGCTTGAATGTCATTTAATTGTTGAACGACAACAAGTAAGGTATCTTGTACTTCTTGAACAGTAGATTCGGCACTTTTCTTTGTATTACCGCAAGCTCCTAAAAATAAGAACCCAGCGCTAATCAAGAATACCTTGGCTGCGATTTTTTTCATAATACACTCCTTTTACAGTAATGCGTTTTCTTGTTGATATTATACGTGTATTTTGATGATTTTTCAATCTTTTGGTTGATTTTTAGGACTTTCTCCCCATTTTCAGTTAAATTTTACCCGTTTTTACCCCTTGAGTGGAAAAAAGTGTTTCATTTTAACCAGATTTTCAGTTCGTTGACTATAAGTTGACTTCTTTGTACAATACTATTATTGAAAAGAAATGGAGAAGTGACATGTTTTTATATTTAATTTTAAGTGCTGTATTAATTATTGCAGATCAATTAGTGAAATTATGGATTGTAAATAATTTTAACTTACATGATGGGATGGAATTCATTAATGGATTAGTCAGTATTTTATACGTTCGAAACACTGGGGCAGCATGGGGGATGTTTGAAGGGAAGATGTTTTTCTTCTACGCAATCACTGCTGTAGCTGTGGGGACACTTTTATACTTAATGTTTAAAGAAAAAGGGAAATCTAAATTATTATTAACAGCATATGCTTTTATTCTTGCAGGTGCTGTAGGAAACTTTATCGATCGCATTCGTTTGGGTTATGTAGTGGATATGTTTAAATTTGAATTTATCGATTTCCCAATTTTTAACGTTGCTGATATTTGTTTAACTTTCGGGGTAATTATCTTATTCTATTATGTAATTTTTAAAGAACAATCAAAATAGGAGAGCGTTATGACATCAGTATTTAAAGAATTAACACTTGATTTAGAAAAAACTGAACGATTTAGATAAAGTCTTAACTGCCACATTAGGGTATTAGTAGAAGTACGATTCAAAGTTGGTTAAAAGCTGGACTTGTATCTGTTAATGGTGAAGTGGTGAAATCCAATTATAAAGCTCAAAATGGAGACGTAGTGACAATACTTCAAAAAGAGGAAGAAGCTATTACCATTCAGCCTGAAGATATTCCGCTAGATATCGTTTTTGAAGATGATTCATTAATTGTAGTGAATAAACCAAGTGGAATGGTTGTTCATCCGTCAAAAGGACACTATAGCGGAACTCTCGTAAATGCGTTGTTATATCATTCAAATAGTTTATCAGATAGCACAAGCGAAGAAATTTACCGACCAGGCCTTGTTCACCGCATTGATAAAGATACAAGTGGGTTTATTAGTGATTGCAAAGAATAATGACGTTCATCAAAAGTTAGCACAGCAGATTAGTGAGAATAAAATGAACCGTGAGTACATCGCCATTGTCGATGGTCATTTTGCCCACGAAACAGGTGTGATTGATGCTCCGTTATCACGTCATCAAACGAATCGTTTAAAACGAGTAGTCGAAAAGGGCGGAAAGAATGCCGTTACGCATTTTGAAGTGCTAGATGCATTTTCTGATTATTCGCTAGTGTCTTGTCGTTTAGAAACAGGTCGTACTCATCAAATCAGAGCGCATATGGAGTTTATTAAACATCCGATTGTCAAATGATCCTTTGTATCATCCAAAAGGAAAACACGCAACTGAATTTGGGCAATTTTTACATGCGAGAACACTTAGCTTTACACATCCAGTGACTGGAGAAGCGTTAAACTTCCGCGTGGAACCGCCAAAAGAGTTTGAGGATTTTATCCAATTGCATAAAGGACGTTTTTCAGAGTAGAGGAGACGACAATGAAAGAAGTTAGAATTATGGACGAAGGCGCCATCAGCAGAGCATTAACTAGAATCTCATATGAAATTATCGAGCAACAAAAAGATGTTTCGAACTTAGTTATCATTGGAATTAAAACTAGAGGAATTACTTTAGCAAAACGGATTGCTGAAAAGATTTCTGCACTTGAAAAGAATAAAGTTCCAGTTGGTGAAGTGGATATCACATTATATCGTGACGACAGACATGATAGTGAAAAAGACTGACGCCCCGGTTTTAAATGGAACGCATATTCCATTCGACATTAAAGGGAAACAAGTCGTTCTCGTAGATGATGTATTATTTCACGGGAAGAACTGTCAGAGCAGCTCTTGATGCAATTATGGATGTAGATAGACCAAAAAGAATTAGTTTAGCGATTCTAATTGATAGAGGACACCGAGAGTTACCAATCCGTCCTGATTTTATTGGTAAGAATGTGCCAACTTCTTTAGATGAAGTGATTCATGTTCGATTAACAGAAGATGATCATTTAGAAGAAGTGATTATTGAAAAATAGTTTATACGATACCTTCTCATTCAATGAGAGGGTTTTTTTAATTTTAGGAAATTAAAATAATCAAAACACATATTTTAGTCGTTTTTTAAAAACGTAAAAATACGAATTCTTCCTATATAAATAACTATATTACCAATTTCCAAACGTTCGTAAAGTAAACGCAAACAATCATAAAACTGATTATTCGATTACTTGTTTGTAAACGGTTGTAACCAAAAATTGTATATACTATACTAATAGCATGAATTGGTACCGTAACTTATTAAATGATCATTTTCGTAAGACGTTATGATTTTATGATTGTTTAGGGCAAGACAGAAAAGGAGAATGATAGAATGGCAATTCCTAATTTACAAGTTGCTTTGGACCACAACCGTATCGAAGATGCATTAAAAGATGCTCTTGCGGTTGGTAACGAAGTTGACATTATTGAAGCAGGAACAATTTTACTTTTAAACGAAGGAGACAAAGCGATTAAATGCTTACGCAGCGCTTTCCCTGATAAAGTAATCATTGCTGATACAAAATGTGCTGACGCTGGTACAACTGTTGCTAAAAACGTTGCACTTGCAGGAGCTGACTGGATGACAGTTATTTGCTGCGCAACTATCCCAACAATGGAAGCTGCTAACAAAGAAGTGAAATCTCTTCAAGTTGAATTATATGGAGATTGGACATTCGAACAAGCACAACAATGGAGAGATGCTGGTATCGATCAAGCAATCTTCCACCAAAGCCGCGACGCTCTATTTGCAGGAGCTACTTGGACTGAATCTGATTTAAACAAAATCCGTCGTTTAATCGACATGGGATTCAAAGTTTCAGCAACAGGTGGATTAACAAAAGACACATTAAAAGTGTTTGAAGGAATTCCAATTTACACATTCATCGCAGGACGTGGAATCTACGCTACTGAAAATCCAGCACAATCTGCTCGTGAATTCAAAGAAGAAATCAAACGTATCTGGGGTTAATCCCAAGGAGGAAAAACAATGGCAAATATCAAAGATGTAACAAAAGAATCTTGGATTTTATCAACTTTCCCAGAATGGGGAACTTGGTTAAACGAAGAAATCGAACGTGAAGAAGTTAAACCTGGAACATTCGCTATGTGGTGGTTAGGATGTACTGGTATCTGGTTAAAATCAGAAAAAAACACTAACATCTTATGCGACTTATGGTGTGGAACTGGTAAACGTAGCCACGGCAACGGAAAAATGAAAACTGGTCACCAAATGCAACGTATGAGTGGTTGCCAAAACTTACAACCAAACTTACGTACACAACCATTCGTAATCGATCCATTTGAAGTGAAAAACGTTGATGCTTTAGTAGTAACACACATTCACTCAGACCACTTAGACATTAACACAGCTGCTGCAGTTGCTAATAACTGTCCAGAAGCTAAATTCGTAGGACCACAAGAAGTAGTAAACACTTGGTTAGGTTGGGGAGTTCCTGCTGAACGTACTATCGTAGTACACCCAGGAGACTCAGTTAAAATCAAAGACATCGAAATCGTTGCTTTAGAAGCATTTGACCGTACAGCCTTTAGTAACTGCTAAAGACGGTGAAGTTCTTAAAGGAAAAATGCCTCAAGATATGGACGAAATCGCTGTTAACTACTTATTCAAAACAAGTGGTGGTAACTTATATCACGCAGGAGATTCTCACTACTCAAACATGTTTGCTAAAACATGGTAACGAACATGAAATCGATGTGTGCTTAGGTGCTTACGGTGAAAACCCTCGTGGTATCACTGACTAAAGTGACTTCAGTTGATATGTTACGTATGGCTGAATCATTAAACGCTAAAGTTGTTATCCCAGTTCACTATGACATTTGGGCTAACTTCCAAGCAGATCCAAAAGAAATTACAGAAATCTGGAAATTCAAGAAAGATCGCCTAGAATACAAATTCAAACCATTCATCTGGCAAGTAGGTGGTAAATATACTTACCCAACTGACAAAGATAAATTAGAATTCAACTTCTACCGTGGATTTGACGATGTATTCTCAGTTGAGAATGACGTACCATTCCCATCATTCTTATAATATTGTCATTAAATAAATTTGGAGAGCCTAGAGCTTAACCCACTCTAGGCTTTACCAAAGTGTAATAATGAATACGATTTCTTAATAACACAAGGAGGAACATATGTTAAAAGAGATTATCGAAAATGATCGCTTTTCGTTCCAAAAAGGGTCTCTATCATGGGAAGAAGCCATTAAAAAGCTTGTCAACCTTTATTAGAACAAAAGATCATTGAACCTGAATATCCAGGTTACATTATTAGTAATGTTCATGAATTTGGACCTTACATCGTAATTGCTCCAGAGATTTGTATCCCTCATGCTCAAGAAGGAAAAGGGGTAAATGATACTGCTGTAGCATTTATGAACGTCGAAGAAGCTGTGGACTTTGGACCAGGTGCTGACTACCAACCACATTTATTCTTCGTTTTAGCATCAACTGATAATGAAAAACACTTAAACAACTTATCAGAGTTAGTGACATTATTAGATGATGAAACAATTATCAATGCGTTTGTTGAAGCGCGCTCAAAAGAGGACTTAGAAAAAATTTTAAAAGGAATAGGTGAATAATAATGGAATTTTTATTCAGTTTTTGGCAATTCTTCTATGCTAACATTTTTACTAAACCACAATATTTCGTTGGTTTAATCGTTTTAGTTGGTTACTTACTATTAGGTCGTAAATGGTACGATGCATTAGCAGGTTTTATTAAAGCAGTTGTAGGTTACATGATCTTAAACGTAGCTGCTGGTGGATTAGTTTCAAACTTCCGTCCAGTTTTAGCAGCTTTAGGTGATCGTTTCGGATTACAAGCTGCTGTTATTGACCCATACTTCGGTCAAGCTGCTGCAGAAGCTGCATTAAAATCAGCTGGTCATGCAACAGGTTTAACAGTACAAGTATTATTAGTTGCGTTCTTAACTAACTTAGTATTAGTTATCTTCCGTAAATTAACTAAAGTTCGTACAGTATTCATCACTGGTCACATCATGGTGCAACAATCTGCTACAGCAACTTGGTTAATGGCTTTAGCTTTAGGTGATAACGTAAACCAATTACAATTTGTAATCTTATTGGGTATTGTATTAGGTGTATATTGGGCAGTAGCTGCAAACTTAACAGTAGAAGCTACACAAGAATTAACAGAAGGCGGCGGATTTGCAATTGGTCACCAACAAATGTTTGGGGTTTGGTTAGTTGACAAATTAGCTCCTAAATTCTCAGGTAAAAGCGACAAGAAGATTGAAGATCTTGAATTACCAGGTTTCTTATCAATCTTTAAAGAATCAATCGTTGCAACATCAATCTTAATGATCGTGTTCTTCGGTGCAATCTTATTAGTATTAGGTAAAGACTACTTAGTAGGCGTAAATGGACAAGAATTAACAGTTGCTGCTTCTAAATTCAAAATGACTACATTAAAAAGCATCAGACGATTTCTTCTTCTACATTTTACAAACAGCATTAACATTCACTGTTTATGTTCAAATCTTACAATTAGGGGTTCGTTTATTCGTTGCTGAGTTATCAGAAGCGTTCCAAGGTATCTCTAACAAATTATTACCAGGTTCTATGCCAGCGGTTGACTGTGCTGCAGTTTACGGATTCGGTTCTCCAAACGCTGTAACAGTTGGTTTCTTATTCGGGGTATTAGGACAAATCGTAGCAATCTTAGGATTAATCGTATTCAAATCTCCAGTATTAATCATCACTGGATTCGTACCAGTATTCTTCGACAACGCTACATTCGCAGTATACGCTAACCATAAAGGTGGTTTACGTGCTGCTTCAGTCTTGACATTCTTATCAGGTGTGATCCAAGTATTAGGTGGAGCAATTGCCGCAGGTGCATTTGGTTTAGCTGCATACGGTGGATGGCATGGTAACTTTGACTGGGATACAATCTGGGTTGGATTCGGATTCTTAATGCAAAACTTCCAATACATTGGTTTAGGTATCGTATTATTAATCTTGTTAGTAATCCCTCAATTACAATACAGCAAAAACAAAGAACATTACTTCACTATTGCTGAAGACTATGAAACATATTTAGAGTCTAAGCAAAACTAATTTATATCAGTAAAAGAATATAGTAAAATTAGGGTATCGGGTAGTGTTCTATCCGATACTCTAACAATATAAGGAGATGTAAAATATGAAAGTATTAGCAGCATGCGGAAGCGGAATGGGCTCAAGCCAAATTATCAAAATGAAATTAACTAACGTGTTCAGAAAATTAAATATTCCTTTGGAAGTTCACCACTGTGCAGTTTCTGAAGCAAAATCTTCAGCTAAAAACTATGATTTAGTAGTTATTTCATCAGCTTTATTAGAAGTATTTGATGGATTTAGATTTACCAAACACTAAAATTGTAGGCTTTACAAAACTTATTATCTGAAAAAGAAATGACTGAAAAAATTTCTGAAGCTTTAGGCCTATAAGAAGGGGTTCTACAATGGCATACGAACAATTAAAAGAACGTGTATTTAAAGCAAACTTAGAGTTACCAAAACATGGATTAGTTATTTTTACATGGGGTAACGTTTCAGAGTACGACCGTGAAGCAGGGGTTATTGCAATCAAACCTTCAGGCGTTGACTATGATAAACTAACTGCTGATGATATCGTAATTGTGGATATCGACGGAAATAAAGTAGAAGGAGCTCTAAAACCTTCTTCAGACTTAGATACTCACTTAGAAATTTATCGTAATTTCAAAGATGTAAATGGGGTAGTGCATACGCACTCTCTATGGGCAACTACAATGGCTCAACAAGGACAAGAAATTCCAGCATTTGGTACAACACAAGGGGACTACTTCTACGGAACAATCCCTTGCACTCGTGAAATGACTGAAGCTGAAATTAAAGGTGCTTATGAGTTAGAAACAGGTAAAGTAATCGTTGAGACTTTCAAAGATAAAGATCCAAATGCGATTCCTGGAGTTTTAGTATTTAACCACGGACCATTTGCATGGGGTAAAGACGCAATGGATGCAGTACACAACATTACTGTTTTAGAATACGTTGCAAACATGGCATGGCATAACTTTGCTTTAAACCCAAATATGAAGCCAATGTCACAAACAATTTTAGATAAACACTATTTAAGAAAACATGGAGCGAATGCTTACTATGGACAATAAAAAGTTTTATGAACTTGGTTTGTATGAAAAATCAATGCCAAACACACTTAGTTTTAGAGAAAAGTTAGAAACAGTTAAAGCAACTGGATTTGACTTTTTAGAGATCAGTATTGATGAAACTGATGAAAAATTAAGTCGTCTAGAATGGACAAAAGAAGAACGCCAACAATTAGTAAACGATATGTTTGAAACAGGTGTTCCGATTCGTTCAATGTGCTTAAGTGGCCACCGTAAATATCCATTTGGATCTCACGACGAAGCTACTCGCGCACGTAGTCTAGAAATCATGGAAAAAGCGATTCAATTAGCAGATGATTTAGGTGTTCGTGTAATCCAATTAGCTGGATACGATGTTTACTACGAAGAAGGAGATGCAGTAACATTAGATTACTTCATTCAAAACCTTAAGAAAGCTACTGAAATGGCTTCTCAAAAAGGAATTCTTCTTGGGTTCGAAACAATGGAAACTCCATTTATGAATACTGTAGAAAAATCTATGCGTTTTGTTGAATTAGTGAAATCACCATACTTACAAGTATATCCAGATTCAGGTAACTTAATGAACGCATCATTAGAACCTGGTGCAAAAAATGTCTACGAAGATATCGAATTAGGAAGAGGGCACATTGTTGCTGCTCACCTAAAAGAAACAATTCCCGGACATTATCGTGAAATTCCATTTGGTACTGGCCAAATCGATTTCAAACGCATGGTTGATACATTCTTATCAATCGGCGTAAATCGTTTCACTGGTGAATTCTGGTATGTAGGTCAAGAAAACTGGTTAGAAGACATTAAGTTTGCAAACCAATTCTTAAGATCTCATTTTCCAAATAAATAATAAGATTGAAACCTTCCTACAGTATGGGAGGTTTCTTTTTTTGGTCTTAAATACCGAACATTCGCTTTTTATAGTTCGTGTTTCATACGCTTACATTGTTTTTTCGGTATTTGAAATATGTAAAATGTATGAAAATACTCATATTTACATTGTTATGGGTTGTAATTTTCGTGTATGTCTTGTAAGATTATAAAAGGGGTTAAGAATATCTTAATTTCTAACTATATAACCGTATCTTAGGAGGATATTTTTTTATGAAAAAGTCTTTTTGGTCTAAATTAGCAATTGGTTTATCATCATTGGCGCTTTTAGCGGGGTGCTCAAGTAATTCAGGTTCTGAATCATCTCAAACTCAAAGTGGTTCAAAAACAATCGATACTTTAAAAGTTGCTTTTGTTCCTTCACGTGACCCTGAAACAATTGTTACAACAACAGAACCATTAAAAGAATTATTGAAAAAAGAGTTAGCTAAAGAAGGCTACGATGTTAAAAACGTGGACATCACTGTCGGAACAAGTTTTGACGCAGTAGGGGAAGCATTAGCATCTGGTAGTGCGGATGTAGGTTTCTTACCTGGTGGTACTTATGTTTTATACGACAAAGAAGTTGACGTATTATTAACAGCTACTCGTGATAACTTATTAAAAGATTCTTCTAATCCTAAAGACTGGAATGATGGAAAAGCAACAGAACGTGGTAAAGAGCAAGCCACTTCATATAAAGGTTTAATCATTGCTGGTCCTACTGAGAAAGGGAAAGAATTAGCAGCGAAAATCAACAGCGGTCAAGAATTAACTTGGGACGATTTAAACTCTGCTAAATGGGGAGTATTAGGAACTTCATCTTCTTCAGGTTATATCTACCCAACATTATGGTTACAAGATAAATACGGTAAAGGTATTTCTGACTTACAAAACGTTGTACAATCTGACTCATACGCAAGTTCTGCAGCTCGTTTAGCATCAGGACAAATTGATATCATGGTTGGTTATGCTGACGTTCGTAATGACTACGCTAAGAAATGGACTAGCGATTACGGCCGTTCAGAAGACATCTTCAAAGAAACAAACGTTATCGGTGTTACTCCAGATATTTATAATGACACAATTTCAGTAAGTAAAGCTTCTCCAATCGTAGACGATGCATTTAAAGAAGCATTTGCAAACGCAATGATGAATATCGCTAAGACAGATGAAGGTAAAGAAATTATCAAGATTTACTCTCATAAAGGCTATAAGAAAGCTAACGCTAGCGACTACGATAAAGAACGTGAAGCACAAAAATTACTTAAAAAACTAAAATCAGGTAACTAATAAAATTTGTAATGAATATCAAATGAGGGTTAGGATATTTCTCCTGACCCTTTTTTGAGAGAGAGGCAATAAAATGATTAAATTTGAGAATGTATCAAAGACTTATCCAAACGGGGTTAAGGGTCTTAAAAATATTAACTTAGAAATTGAACAAGGAGAATTCGTATCGATTATCGGGCTTTCTGGTGCCGGTAAATCAACATTAATTCGTACGATTAACCGTATGCTAGATATTAGCGAAGGGAAATTAACAGTTGATGGTATCGATGTTACGAAATTAAAAGGAAAATCTTTACGCAAATTCCGTAGAAATAAGGTAGGGATGATCTTCCAATCATTTAACTTGGTAACAAGAACAACCGTTATTAAAAACGTATTGACTTCAATCGTTCCTGATATTCCGTTCTTCCGTTCATTATTCGGCATTTATACAAAACAAGAGAAACTACATGCATTAGAAGCTTTAGATAAAGTAGGTATTGTAGATAAAGCATTTATTCGTGCAGACCAATTATCAGGTGGTCAACAACAACGTGTGGCCTTAGCTCGTACATTGGCTCAAAATCCAGAAATTATTCTTGCCGACGAACCAGTTGCGGCTCTTGACCCAGTGACAGCAAAACGCGTTATGGAAGACTTTAAACGCATTAACAAGGATATGAACATCTCAATCCTTTTAAATATTCACCACGTTGAATTAGCGCTTGAATACGCAGATCGCATCCTCGGAATTAGAGATGGTGAAATCGTATATGATGGTCCTAGTTCAGAAGTTACACCAGAAGTCTTGGATCTAATTTATAAAGGAAAGGCGGAGGAGTTAAATGAAGCTTAAAAAACTCTTCGCACCGAAAGAATATACATTAGAAAACGGGACAACGGTCAAAAGAACCACGCTCTAAAGTGATTTTAATTACCATCTTACTATTAATTGCAATGTACTTTGCAGGTAAGATTACTGGTTTTAACTTAAAAACATTGATGACTCGTGGAGGCCAGTTCTTCGTTATTATCGGTAAAATGTTCCCACCAAATTGGGAATATTCAAGTTCTATCTGGGATCCGTTAATTGATACGATTAAGATGTCATTACTTGGATCATTACTAGGTTCGATTCTAGTAATTCCTTTTGCAATTATTGCTTCAAGTAATATTGTAAAAAATAAATTTATCATTAGTTTAAGCCGTTTATTCTTAAGTGTGGTACGTACATTACCTACATTAGTAACAGCCTTAATTGCGACTTATATCTTCGGTTTAGGTACAATTGCTGGTACATTTGCGATTGCGACATATACATTTGCATATTGCGGTAAACAACTGTATGAACAAATTGAAACAGTTGATATGGGAGCTTTCGAAGCTGCAGAAGCACTAGGAGCAACTAAAGGAAAGCATTCTCTAATGCCATTATTCCTCAGATTTTACCAGGATACATCGCATCTTCTTTATACTGTTTTGAAGGGAACGTTCGTTACGCTTCAATTCTAGGGTATGTTGGTGCCGGTGGTATCGGGATTATCTTAAACGAAAACTTAGGATGGCGTGAATATAGCAATGTCGGTATGATTTTAGTAATTTTATTCTTTACTGTAGTTATTATCGAAAGTATTAGTTATTATTTACGTACTAAATTAGCGTAGGATGGGACAACTATGAATGAAGCAGTATTAAATCAATATCAAAAAGCCCCTCGTACTTGGATTGTAAAATTAATTGTTGTTTTAATTCTTGTAACACTTGTTGCTTGGTCTGGAACAACAATTGAGTTAAGTAAAATTCCTGAAAATGGGGCAGAGATTTCAAAGAATATCATTAAAGGTATTTTTTCACCGGATACAACACTTCTATTTGATACGACAAATAAAGGTGTCGCTTATCTTTTATTAGAAACAATCTGTATTGCGTTTCTAGGAACGTTAGTAGGTTCGATTTTAGCAATCCCATTTGCTTTCTTATCAGCGACGAATATCGTTCCAAAACCTGTAGCGCTAGTGTTTCGTACATTAATCATGGCGATTCGTACTGTACCAACATTAATTTATGGATTAATGTTTATTCGTGTAACAGGTCCAGGTGCCTTCACAGGGTTATTAACCATGTCTGTAGCATCGATTGGGATGATTTCTAAGCTTTATATTGAAGCCATCGAAGACTTAGATTACAAGATTTTAGAGTCATTAGACGCTAGTGGCTGTAATTTATATCAAAAGATTCGTTTTGGGATATTACCACAGTTAATCCCTTCATTTATCTCAACAGTGATTTATCGTTTTGATATGAACTTAAGAGATGCGACGGTTCTAGGGATGGTTGGTGCCGGTGGTATCGGTTCACCATTAATGTTTGCCATGAGTGCTTATAAATGGAATGAAGTAGGGGCAATTCTATGTGGATTAATCATTCTAGTATTATTCATTGAGTTTGTATCTACTAAGATTCGCACACGTTTAGCACGTGGTTAATAAATCTATTAAATAACAAAAAAACGACTTACAGAGCATTTCTGTAGGTCGTTTTCGTTTATAAAATTGATTATTTCACCTTTGTGAAAATTTCACGAATTAACGGTGCAAAACTATATGCAACAGCTGCAAAGCCAATCACTAAGAAAAATGACAATACAGGAACTGTTTGGTAGATAAAGAATAAGCTTGCAGCTACTAAAACAGCTGCCATAATAAATGCTTGAACTGGCATTACGATGATTAATAAATAACTGTTTTTTACTAAACGTTTAATTGGGCTAAAATACTGAGTCGTCATTGCAAGACCAATAATTGAAGCTACAATAGTTACGATTAAAATCAACGCTGATAACACAAATAACATAAAACCAATGATTCTAAATAAATCAGCATTATTATTAGCAAAATTCCAGTAAAATTGAGCCATATAAACCATAGCAGCAATTAGAACTAAATATACGATCCATAGAAGCATCTTTTTAGTAATATCACGTTTAAATTCATTCCAAAACGGCTTAACGAGTGTGCGATTTTCATCCTCAGAAAGCTTAAGTGTCGTATGCATTAATGCAGCTAATGCAGGACCAATAGTTATAATAGGTATACATAGAACGATAAATAAAAGATTTAATAAAATAAAATCAGCAACTAATGTAGCAAAATGCCAGAACTTGCTGTCTTGATTATATTGCATGTGAGACCATCCTTATTAATTAATTACTTTAATAGTATACGTTGAGGAGCTTTAAAATGCAATGATGTTTCTTTATCCTATTTTAGATACATATATAGGTTTACATAATATATATTATACTAAGTTATATATCAAAAAGTTTCTATATCCTCTATCATAAATGAATACGCCCAGCGTTTATAAAGTAACACTGAGCGCATAATCATTTATATAACTTCTAATGTATCAATATCTATATTCTTATTAATGGATAATAAACATAAAACTTTTCTTGTAACATTTTTGTTACAACTAATGGCTAATGCATCTGCATATATATTTAGTTGGTCTTTATATTTGCGTACGATGCTTTGAATTCCTTCTGTAGAATCCACGACATAATCTGTCTTATAGTCAAATACGATAATTTCATCATCTAATTCGATATATCCATCGATAATCCCGTGAATCATCATCAAATCATCTGTCTGAATCGATTTAAAGAATTCATTTAGCTTCTAGTACATACGAAAATGCTTGCTCCCGTACTAATGCATGTGAATTTTGCACAATCCATTGACCAAATGATGATTGGAAAAATTCGTAAGCCTGTGTCACTGGAACTTTTGCAGCAACTTCTGGTGTAATTTCATTGGATTCCACTAAACTTCGAAGTAATTGTTCTAATGAATCTAATGTAATGTCACTTGTAAAGTCAACTTTCTGCATTAATAAGTGAAGAGCACTACCTCTTTGTGCGCCAGAAACCGATGCTGAAGCGGTTTCCATAAATCGTGGTTTCTCTAATGTAGGAGAGAGGTAAATCGCTCTTCTCCCCTCTTCTATCAAGCTATTTTGCGCTAATTCTTCGATGATTGGATCTTCAAGCACACGTTTCAATTCAGAAACACTTTGATAGCTCGTTGTTTTACTTTCAGTTTCAAATTGATAGTTTTGCTGAATTTTTTGAAGCATTTGTTGTACTCGAGACTTCAATTCACGTGGAGAATCGGATTCACTGTAATATTCATGCCAATCTTCTTGGAAGACTTCTTTACCACTGATTTCGTGAATATATTGCTGACTCTTAATTACGATATCCGGCTTTGCAACAATTTCAGGAGTAATCTTGTATTGTTCCCGAATAGCACTCAGTAGCATCCAACTAAGGAATGTGCCACTCTTGAACCGTGCTTGATAAGGTAGAATTTCGCTAGATTCCTGTGTTAAAAAGGCATATTTCTTCTTCAATAACTCATAGTTTTTAAGCGTACCTACAATAATTAGCTTTTCACGTGCACGTGTCATTGCTACATATAATTTACGCATCTCTTCAGATAATAATTTCTTCTTCTCGAAGTTTCTTGTGGCTACAGCCTGAACTGTTGGATACGTAATGCGTGTGCTTAAATCAAAGTAATTCGTACCTACACCAATCTCATCAGAGCACATAATAGATGCTTTTAAGTCCTGCATGTTAAATTTACGATTGGTGTCAATTAAGAATACAACAGGGAACTCTAACCCTTTACTTGCGTGAATCGTCATCACTTGAACAGCGTTTGACTCTGTTGCAATCGGTGCTTCGTCTAGGTCTTTTTCTTTCTTTTGTAGTGCTTCTATAAAGCGAATAAAGTTACGAACGCCTTTAAAACTACTTGATTCGTACTGGTGAGCGTGCTCGTATAAAGCGTGTAAGTTTACAGCTCTTTGCGCACCGTTAGATTGTCCATGGACATATTCTAAGTAATGAGTATCCATATAAATTTCCCAGATTAGCTGAGCAATTGATTCGTTATTTGCGCTGTCTCTCCATTTATTTAATAGTGTTAAAAAGCCTTCTAGACGCTCTTTAAGCGCTAATTGTTGCTTAGAATCATAATAATCGACTCTTGGAGCTCAAAATTTGAAACAAAATGGCAAACTGCTTCGTAGTAACTTGTATTTTTCGATGACTTACGAATGTGTGCCAATGCAATCTCATCTAATCCCACAAGTCCTGAACGCAATACAGCTACAAATGGGATATCTTGCAATGGATTATCAATCACTTTTAGTAAAGAAACCATTGTCGTAATCTCTGTACGTTTAAAGTATGATTGCGCCTTTTGAACGTTTACTGGAATCCCATAAGCAGCAAAAATCGATTCAATCTTATCATTGTTACTCTTGGTTGAAGAAAGAATAGCAAAGTCACCATAAGTTACCGGACGTTTTGCATCTGCCTTATCATTCATTACTTCAAAAGGAGTCTTTATCATCTCTTGGATACGTTGCGCAACATAATGAATCTCATTTTCTACTTTTTCAAATCCTTCAGCATCGTCTAAATCATCTTTACTTTCATCTAATTCAATATCTTCGATTAAAATGATTTCACTCGATTTATCTTCGTCTTGAGAATACGAGAGATTCCCTGTTTTAAGCGCAGCAACATCGTCATATTCCACTTGCCCCAAATCTTTATTCATAATTTGTTGGAAAACTTTATTTGTAAAGGAAAGAACCTCGTCTCTAGAACGGAAATTCTCTGCTAGAACAATTCTTTCCCCACTCTTTCCTTCGGCATACGCTTCGTATTTTTCACGGAATAGAGACGGATCTGCTAGTCGAAAACCGTAGATAGATTGTTTCACGTCGCCTACCATAAACGGTTATCTGGCTTACTTACGAGCTCTAAAATCGCTTCTTGGACGCGGTTAACGTCTTGATATTCATCCACCATTACTTCTTTAAAGTGATTTTGATAGTATTCTGAAGCAATTTTTTGACCATTTGAATCTAATTTTGTCAAAATTCTCAGAGTATCATGTTCTAAATCTGAGAAATCAAGCTTATTTAACTGATGTTTTTCATCTTGGAAACGATCATAGAACATCACAGCTATATCTGAAAGTTTCGATAGAATTCTATTTACTTTCGTCATTTGCTGCAGCTGAACTTCTGGAGAAATCGCAAAGTAATCCTCTTTGATTTTTTGGAAGTCTTTTTTCAAGCCTTCGCGAATCGCTTTAATCTCATCTAAGCTTTCTTTAACGGTCTCATCCACTTTAGCTGTAGACCAGTTCTTGAATTTTCGATCTTCAAATGTTTGATACGCAAAGACATAAGACTCCTCTTGGATATGCACCAGAACAGCTTTAACAAAGTCTAAATCATCTTCTAAAACCGCTTGATGCTTCGGAGCTCCAAGAAGTTCGATATCTTTAAGAAGTTGATCATATTGAGTAACAAGGTAACTTAACTCTTCGATTAATGCTGGTTTCACGTATGTTTTAACAAACGCTGTTGAAGCATAATCGTTTCCAACAGAGTAGTTCTCTGTTAAATTAGATAACCATGTTTTAGGTTCTCTTTTTGAACGAGAATATTGATATAGGCGATAGACAGTATTCGTAATGCCGTCGTCCGAACGGTCGTTTGAGAACGTTGCAAATACTTCTTCAAATTCAGGATGTTCAAGAAGTTCTTCCTCAAGAGTTCTCCAGACTTTTTCTTGCAATAGTTGCCCTTCTATTTCATCCATCATCGTAAATACTGGATCAATACCCGCTAAGTAGAAATAACGACGAATCACTTTCATACAGAAACTATGGATTGTCGAAATCATAGCAGACGGAATCAGTTGCAATTGTTTCGCGAAACGTTGCTGAAGAACTTCATCCGTTGACTTTTCAATCGCTTCTTCTAATTTAGAACGAAGACGCTCCTTCATTTCCTTTGCTGCAAGTTCCGTAAAGGTCACAACTAACAATTCATTAATGTCAATACCCTCTTGAATATGCATCAAAATCCGTTCTACAAGCACTTTTGTTTTCCCTGAACCAGCTGAGGCAGAAACAAGAAGATTATTCCCACGAGTAGCTATTGCCTTCCATTGATCAGGTGTTGCTTGTAATCCTTCTGGTTTCTCTGGAATCATTCTTCTGTCTCTCCTTTCTTCTCTTGTAATTCATGTTGAATAAATGCAATCCCCTCTTCTTTTTCAAATTTAGGAAGAGTACGATATCTATTTTCTGGGTTTGTAGCATCGAACTGTGCAATACTGCTAAATTTACCGGATACAGAATCCGCATATTGCTTAAAGTCCTCGTAAGGAGCTAGTGTGATATCACAGATAGGATACCTTTACCTGCTTCTTGAATCTTCTCCCATACGAAATCTTTGAATAACATCAATTCTTCTGTTGTATAAATGCAATTTTTATAAGTAGCACTGATACCACCATCTTTTTTCAGTGCAACATTCAAGACATTCGATTTACTTGTCTCAACTAATTCCGGATTAAGTCTAGCAATTTCATCAGAGTTGATTAATCCACGATGTTTAAAGGCTTTAGTCCATTCTTGCATAAACTTATCTTCTGTTGGAACTTCTTTAATGCTGAATTTTGGATTATGCACATGAATATAGCTTGCCTCGAGTGGCGTTGGAATTACGCCTTTTTCACTGCGAATAATTTCTTCAGATACTTTCAAATATGTTAATAGTTGGATTTGAATCCCAGCAATGAGTTTTGCAATTTCGAATCTTTGTTCAGAAGACTTATAATCAATAATCCCGTTATAGATTCCGTTATCTGAGTGCAATAAGTCGATACGGTCAATCTTCCCTCGTAAATGAATCGATTGATTTTTACCGATTGGGATGTGGATTGGATAGTTTCCTGAAGTGCCGAATACGACTTCGGTCATCCAAGGTTTTGTCTCTAGCGCTAAGGCTTGTTTTTGAAGCGCATTTGTAGTTTGCATTAAAGTTTGGTGTAACAATCCTTGGACGAAGTTTAAACGTCTAGAAGAGCCTAAAATCGCAAATTTCGGATTATCTTTCATTCGATTGAAGACGTCTTTTTCAACAGCCAACTTTTGCTCTAACGTTAAGTCTCTTAAAGATAATCCAAGAGCATTCAATTCTTTAATAAACTGATCGAAGAATTCATGGAAGTATTCTCCTGTATTGGCTGGAGAAAGCTCGAATTCTTGGCGTTCTTTCAGTCTTAATCCGTATTGTAAGAAATGACTAAATGGATCCTTATAGTAAGTTTCAATTTGAGACGTTGATAAATTCAATTGATTTCCATAAAGCTCTTGTGCAAGAGAAAGTGGTAATTTACTCGCTACATTTAATCTGAAGACAGATGCCAGTAACGCATGATAGTTAGCGCTGAATGCAGCGTCGGCTTTTAGTAAATGTGGAATTAATTTCCATAAGAAATCAATCTCGTCTTTTTCTTTGAACTTGTTTTCTCTCATCTTCAATAGAAGCGTTGTAAAAAGTTCAAACGGAACGACAAAATCTCCTTGTTCTAAACGGTTTTGTCGATTGACTGACCCTTCAATTTCTTCTAGTTCATAGTGTTTTAGTAATCGTTGAACAAAATTTGAAACGAGTTGTTCCTTACCATCTTTAGAAACAGCACAAGATAAATAAAGATGCTCTGTTGCGCTCATGAGTAACTGATAGAACACAAATGGTTCAACGGATTGCAGTTGTCCTGTTGTAGGCGCTAGGAAACGTCCACTATCTAGTTGATTTGAGAATAGCTCACGTTCGTCGTCCGTTAATAACCCTGTCTCATCAATATTTCGTGGCATTACACCTTGCGTGAGTCCGACTGCAAAAGTAATTTTCTTAGGTAAATATCGAACGGAATCCATCCCTGTAATCGTTAATTCATCTAATGTAGATGGTGCTAAATTATAGTGAGTTTGTTCAAATCCTGTATGAAGTAACATCATAAAAGGTTTCCCAATCAAAGTATTTATCTCCGAAAATATAGATATATTCATCTAATAAACGGATAAATTCAGACCACACTTGCTCTTGACGTCTCGCTGTTTCGACGTCTCCTTCTTCAGCAGCAACATCTCTCCAGTAAATAACGGATTGATCTAATCCTAGAGTCGTCAATAATTGATACAATACAGTAACTGCTTCAGTCGTTGTAGCTGCTTGTTCTAGTTTCTTGAAATGCAGGTAGTAATACGCTTGTTAATTCATCTCGAAGTTCTTGCGCTTTTAAAAGTATTTGCGTATTTTTATCCGTCACCTCAACTGTAGAATCTTCATCAATAGAATCTTCCACATAGGCCCAAGGTTTTCCATTGGTCCATTGATAACCTTCGTAACCATTAGCAAGAATAACTGTTTCGGTTTCATCTAATTGTTGTCTAAAGGCTTGTAATTGGTCCTTAAATGGAGTTTCATCGTCTTTATGCCACAAGACATATTCGCTACGAAGAAGACTCATAATATCGGCATAACGCCAATCGTATTGCCAAATATTATAGAGTGCATCCAGAACTTGAATAATTGGATGATGCTCCATTGAGTCGGATAAATCGATAAAACCAGGAATATCGTATTGTTTCAAAAGAGATTCTAAGAATAAATGATTTTCTTCTAGATTACGTCCCAAAATTTGAATGTCTTTGTAACGAACTTTACCCTCTTGTACCATTCTCTTAATTTGGGCAAATGTCTCTTGATACTCTTCTCTTTCATCTGTGTATTTAGTAAAAGTGATTTTTTGCAATGGGAGCTTATCTTTGGCTGTTGTCTTCACTTTTGGAAGTCCACCATTTGTTTCAAGCCAAAACTGCTCTACTACTTTAAATTCTTCATCAAATAGTGAATCACTGTCTTCCCATTCGATGATGCGCGCTAAGTCCTCTCCTCTATTCACCCATCTTGAGAGTCTTTCTAGGAGAATTCTGTTTGAAGTAAATAATGAATCCCCTGCTACATTCTTAGCGGTATGGACCCCATATGTCGTTAATGTTGCATGAAATTCAACAGTTGCCCCACTTGCAACTAGGGCTTCAATCACTTCCATTTCAGCCTTTGTTAAAATGACCATTTCATCAATTGCAATAAAGGTATTGGATAAATTTTTAGTTGCAATCACGCTGCATAACTGCGCATAGCTTTCTTCTTGATGAACGAAATCTTCTTTTAGTGCTTGTGTAAAGTAACGATAAATAAGCCCAAATTCTTTTAATCGTTGCTCATTTTCTGAAGGAGTGGACACTTCAAAAAAACTAGAGAAATCCTCAACTTCAATTCCTCCGGTTTGAAATTCATTCATAACCTTGCATAATTGTTCAATGAATCCTTTATGGCGAGCTTCATTTTTAAAGAGTACAAGCTCATCTGAATGTTCTTCTAAAATTGATTTCAAAAGCATCGTAATTCCGACTTTTGAAATAGATGTTTTTTCAGTAATGGATTCATTTCTTAATAAATACCATAATAACCGTTTGAAACTATACACTTGAAGTCTTGTAGAAGCGAAGCTACGAGACGAGGAATCTGTTAATAATTCTCCGACTTGTCGAATCATTTCCATTTCGGCAGTAAACTTAATATGATCAGGTACAATATAATAAACGTGATGTGCTTCATCTTGTTTAAGCCACTGCGCAAAACGGTCGGCAATCTTCTTTGATTTATTAACAGATTTCTTTGAAATAACAGCATTAAATCCCATTGATGCGTCCTCCTTTTTAAGTCTTCTCTAGTATATCATGAAATCTGGAAAAAGCGCTTTAAAAATTGAAATAAAAAAACACTTTTAGCAGTTTCCTACTAAAAGTGTACATTTCTTTTATAGTTAAAATTATCCCACTAATTTTTCTAAAAGATCAGGACGGAATCCGAAGAATGGTTCTACGCCATCAGCTACGATAACAGGTAATGATTGGAAACCTAATTCCTTCACTTCTGCTAAAGCTTCTTCTGACTCGAAAACATCTTTTACAGTGAATTCCACGTTGTTATTTTCGAAAAATTGTTTTGTAAAATTGCATTGCATGCAATTTGGTTTTGAATAAAGAATAATATTGCGATTTGACATATTACTTCTCCCCTTTTTATTTTTTCTGACAGAAGATATCATACATCATTTTGAATCAAAATACAATATATAGTTCTTATGAAAATGCATTTTCATTTTGAAAACACAATATATAGTTTAGACAGATTACTTATAAACGCTGGTATCATAGCCTTTGTTAGTCACATATCCATCTTTTTCCCAAATATTTTTCTTGCGTTTTTTTGCTTTCTTTTCAATTTCTTGGAATTGTTTCAATAAGCTTGTGTTTGGTTCGTAGGCATATCCCAACTCTGGCAAGTCCCCTCTTCAATTAAAATATCTTGAAGTAACTTCCCATCGACATACACATACATTAATGCACGATCATACTTATCCGCATGATCACCAACATCAAAACTTCCTTCGATTTTCTTAGCGTTTGTTAAGAGTTCCTCAGTACGTTTCTTCGCTTCATCCGCAAAAGGTTGAGCTTCTTTACCCTCTTTTGCTGTTTCTGGAGCATCTACAATGAGTAAACGGACTTTAAATTCTTTCCCTTCATAACTGAGGTGGAATGTATCTCCATCTGCTCCGTATACATATTTAAAACGGATATTTTTTCATGCTCTCAAAGTAATCAAAATTCGTTCCCGTAAATGAAGAATTAGAAGCATTTTGAGACGTTTTCGATGAAGAATGCGTATTGGATTTATTCGTTGCCTTTTGCTCTCCAAAAGCCTTGTAAAGAGCAAATACAACCACAATTATAATTGAAATAATGGTACTAATCATTTTCCATTGTTTTTGGGTCATTTTGTTCCTCCCTAATAAATAAAAAAGAGGCAAGAGCCCCTTTTCTATTCAAATTAAACTTCTAAAAGTTCTTTTTCTTTGTTTGCTGCTAATTTGTCGATGTTTTTAACACTGTCATCCGTAACTTTTTGGATGTCTTTTTCAAGTGTGTGTAATTCATCTTCAGTAATTTCTTTAGCTTTTTCAGCTTTTTTCGCTTGGTCAATTGCATCACGACGAATATTACGTACGCTTACTTTTGCACTCTCAGCTTCTTTACCTACTTGTTTAGCTAATTCTTTACGACGTTCTTCTGTTAATTGTGGGAATAATTAAACGAATAACAGAACCATCACTTGTTGGAGTGATTCCGATATCGCTCATTAAAATCGCACGTTCAATATCGTTTAATGAAGATTTATCATAAGGTGTAATTAAAGCATACGTGCTTCTGGAACAGTGATTGAAGCTAATTGGTTTACTGGAGTTAACGCTCCATAGTATTCCACTTCTAAACGATCTAAAAGACTTGCGTTTGCACGTCCAGCACGGATCGAGCCTAATTCACGTTGAAGTGCATCTTCTGATTTTTTCATACGTTCTTTCGTATGAGCTAAAATTTCGCTAGTTGACATTACCTATTTCCCCCTAACTGTTGTACCAATGTTCTCCCCTAATACAACGCGTCTAATATTTCCTGGTTCGTTTAAATTAAACACAACTAATGGAATATCATTATCCATAGATAGTGAGCTTGCTGTTGTATCCATAACCTTCAAGCCTTTTTGGATAACATCTAAGTGTGTTAATTCATTATATTTCTTCGCATTCACGTCTACACGTGGGTCGGCACTATAAACGCCATCCACGTTATTTTTCGCCATTAAGATTGCGTCTGCTTCGATTTCAGCAGCACGTAAAGCAGCGGCTGTATCTGTTGAGAAGTAAGGGTTCCCTGTACCACCCGCAAAGATCACAACACGTTCTTTTTCTAAGTGACGGACCGCTCTACGACGGATATAAGGTTCAGCGATTTGACGCATATCAATAGAAGTTTGAACACGAGTTGGAACTCCTACGTTTTCTAAAGCGTCTTGAAGTGCTAATGCATTCATAACAGTTGCTAACATTCCCATATAGTCTGCTTGAGCGCGTTCCATACCAACTTCTTCACCAGTAATTCCACGCCAAATGTTACCACCACCGACAACAATGGCAATTTCAACTCCTAGATCATGAACCTCTTTTAACTCTTTAACAACTTCTTTAATCGTTGGTGGGTTAATACCGAAAGCCTGCTTTTGCCCTGCTAATGCCTCACCACTTAATTTTAAAACAACACGTTTGTATTTTGGTTCAACCATTGCTTTATCTCCTTAATCTTTATAAAAAAAGGGAATAGCGGGTAGCTATCTACCATATTCCCTCACATGAACAGTGATTATTTTTTAACTTGTCCCATAACTTCTTCTACAAAGTTATCAACACGTTTTTCTAAACCTTCACCAACTTCATAACGGTGGAATAATTTAACTTTTCCGCCTTTAGAAGCAACGAATTTAGATACAGTTTGATCAGGATCTTTAACGAATGGTTGGTCGTTTAAGCTGATTTCAGCTAAGAATTTGTTTAAACGTCCAGCAATCATTTTTTCTACGATGTTAGCTGGTTTACCTTCGTTTAATGCTTGTTCAGTAAGAACTTTCTTTTCGTGTTCTAATTCTTCTTCAGAAACTTGTGAACGGTCAATATATTTAGGGTTGATTGCAGCGATGTGCATTGAAACATCTTTAGCTGCTGAATCGTCTGTAGAACCTTCAACAACAGTTAACACACCGATACGTCCACCCATGTGTAAGTATGCACCGAAAGCATCTGCATCAGATTTTTCAACGATTTCGAAACGACGTAAAGTGATTTTTTCACCGATAACTGTAGTTGCTTCTGCAATAACGTCAGAAACTTTACCGTTTGGAGTTTCAACTTCAAGTGCTTCTTCTAATGTTGATGGGTTTGCTTTAAGATTGCTTCTGAGATTTCTTTAACTAATGCTTGGAATTTGTCGTTTTTAGCAACGAAGTCAGTTTCAGCATTTACTTCTAAGATAACTGCGCGGTTTCCTTCAACTAATACATTAGTGATACCTTCTGCAGCGATACGGTCTGCTTTTTTAGCAGCTTTTGCTAAACCAGCTTCACGTAAGTAGTCAACCGCTTTGTCGATATCTCCTTCAACTTTAACTAATGCTTTTTTAGCATCCATCATACCTACGCCAGTCATGTCGCGTAATTGTTTTACTAATTGAGCTGTAACTTGAGCCATTCTCAATTCCTCCTATAATTTGCTTTTAAATTTTTTACAAACTTTTTAAAAAAAGCTGTTTGAATTGAAAAGTCTATTTCGCCTCTTTCTGATTCAAACAGCTTAACAGTTAGTGATTATTCAGCGTTGTCGCCTTCAACTAATTTTTCGATATCTTCTAATGAAGTATCCTTATCTAAGTCTTCAACGTCTACTGCTACGTCTTCACCTTGGTTACCTTCGATGAATGCATCAGCCATTTTAGCAACGATTAATTTAACCGCGCGGATAGCATCATCATTTGATGGAATAACAACATCGATTTCATCTGGGTCACAGTTTGTGTCAACCATAGCAACGATTGGAATGTTTAATTTGTGAGCTTCTTGAACTGCAATGCGTTCTTTACGAGGGTCAACGATAAACATTACATCAGGAATGCGTGGCATATCTTTAATACCACCTAAGTATTTTTCAAGTTTGTCTAATTCTTTTAATAGAATACCAACTTCTTTTTTAGGTAATACTTCGAAAGTGCCGTCTTCTTGCATTTCTTTGATTTTTTTCAAACGTTTGATACGTGTTTGGATTGTATCCCAGTTAGTTAAAGTACCACCTAACCAACGATGGTTAACGTAGTATTGACCTGAACGGATTGCTTCGTCTTTAACAGCATCTTGTGCTTGTTTTTTAGTACCAACGAATAATGCAATACCACCGTTTTCAGCAACTTCATGCATATAGTTGTATGCATCGTCCACTAATTTAACAGTTTTTTGTAGGTCGATGATATAGATACCATTTCTTTCTGTGAAGATGTATCTCTTCATCTTAGGGTTCCAGCGACGTGTTTGGTGACCGAAATGTACACCAGCTTCTAACAATTGTTTCATTGAAATAACTGCCATTTTTGTTTTCCTCCAATTTGGTTTATATTTTCCTCCCCAATTTTCAGCGATAAGACCTCTTCTAAAAGAAGCACCAATCTTAACATCCAATTAGGTGTGAATTTTTTTGGTTTTTACACCATCAATGATTGTACATGAAAGTTATTTAAAATGCAAGAAAATTCTATTGTTTTCATGATGAAACAATAGAATTTCCAACAAAGTCTTTTTCATTTTAATATAATACAGCGACATTAAAGCTAATAATAAGTAACACTGTTAGAATAACGTTTAACCACGGGAAGCTTCCTTTGCTCTTTTCCTGCGTAACATACGCTACCAAACCAGAAATTTCGATCAAATTAATTCCAATAAGATACAAGATAATTGGTAAAGTCAATGTGTCCATCTGAGGTCCTATTAATAATTCAAAATTCATTGCGATGGATATAACGAATAGTCCAGATCCGATAAGTTGTAAAACGAGGCTGACAAGAAAGAGAATATTTTCATGCTTGCGTTTATAGAACACGAGCAGATTCTTAAACAAACTTATAAAAATAATATAGTTGAAAATAATTAAAATGCCGCCAACAACAAAGAAAGTTGTAATAATACCTGCTTCTTTTGATTTCAAAACGAGAATTGATAATAACGTTATAAAATAAAATATAATATAGTCTCTTAGTTTAATTTTTTCTTCCATGACTATTTCCTTCCATTTTAGATTAGTTTCTGTTTTGCCAATAAACAGTAACTGTTCCATCTTTCACTTTAACGGCAAGATACTGTTGATCGTTTTTGATGTTATCTTTCTCTGGAACAAATACATAGGCATCGAATAAATAGAGGCCCATCAGGAAGCTCGTCCTTACTTAAGCTATTAAATTTTTGAAGATACAAACGATAGAAGTTCCTCTAGTGAAGAAGCCTCGCGGTAATCCACTCGTAAATAACCAGTAATGACCTCAGTTTCACTTGAAAGGAGTTCTTCTAGTCTTAAATTGTAAATAGCTTCTGTTACCGAGTTATCTTTCAAATGATTCGCTGCAATATGAGCTAATCTTTTTAATCGTTCTTCTCCTGAGATTAAAGGGGTTTACATCTATTTTAACATTTGTAATTTCTACATCTTCAACCTTATCATCCAATACTCTTTTCACTTTATCAACGGAAGATTCTAGATCAGAATTGAATAGAAATGCACCTCTTAAGAAATGTAAAGTTTTGATTGAATAGAAGTTTAAGAACCTTTGCTTCCTCTGTTGAAACATTAGACGTATTCACCGTCTCCTGCATATCACGAATACTAGTCCCTTTTTCTAAGAACACATTGTTTTGGAATGTGACTTCACTTCCTGAACTCAGTTTTTCAGTAAATTTGATATTCACCATATCATTATTCACTGGTGGAATTACTTTTACAGTAGCGTTGAAAACCATGTTCTTTAAAGTACTCCTCTATTTTTACAGTGATATCGTCTGACTTGTTTTGTTCTACTTGTTGATTATTGATTGCTAATGCCATTATCGCGTAAATCGTAACGATAATATAAAGAAGTGGCGCTTTTACAAGCTTTTGTTTTCCTTCAGCAAATCCGTACACCATTAAACACAAAAGATTAAATACGAATAATAGTACAAACGTTAATACAGCTCCGTTTTTTGTGGTAACAATGGACTCAAATGGCATAATCACCGTAGAAGGATATTTTAATTCATTAAACGTAAAATATAAAAATAGAACAAACGCCATGGTTCCTGGAAATCGGACTTTAGCATTGTCTTTTGCAACCACAAAGTTAATAATATAGAGTTCACGTAATACTGCAAATAGAATTACAAAAAACAAAAGGATAAAAACAATAAAATAAACTGTAAATAATGCTTTCGTAATTCCATGTCCCATAATGACTTCTAGCATAAATAGAAGAAAATAAAGAATAGTTGGAAGTAATAAGTTAATATACTGAATCTTTTTATTATTCATAAAAACCTCCTTTTCTATTTCAATTCATCTTCCTCAAAATACCCTAACCCATTTTCCACAACAAAAGTACTAATCACATCTCTAGTTTTTCCATTCACCTCAGCACTACCCTTGAATTGATAGACTCCATCCCAGAAGGTGCCTCTTGGTAATCCTTCTAGTACTTCTTTAAAGTATTCTAGGTTAGATAACCCTGCTTTCTGCGCTTTAGAAGTTAATACGGAATAGAAAATGAGATCAATATTAGCGTAAATTTGATCGTTCTTCATAGCTTGCTTTACATCAATATTGTAAAAACCCAGCAGCGTCTTGATCCCCTTTTTCGACATTTTGAAGAGATTCAGCAATTAAAAATGCCGTAAATTCATATCCCGTCTGTTGGATAAAAATCAACTCTAGACTCTTTTACCAGCTCAACTTTAAAAGCTGTATTAATGGTATCAGCAATCGTATAAGGCACTTTTAATTTATTTAATTTTTCTTTATAAAGGCTGAGTAAGAAGTTGAATTCCTCATATTTTACTTTATCAAGACGTTCGCGCTCTTTATCAGTTGTTAATAGTTCTTTGATTTTTTGAACATTCTCATTTGAAATCGCTAATTCATATTGATCTCCAGCCTCTTCAGAAATCGTATAATTTTTTGAATAAGAATATGCCGTCCGAAAACTGCTCTGTATATTCCAAACTCACTTCATATCCTCGTAATTCAAATGCGTGCTTTTTATTTTTAACTTTCACCGTCCCGTTCAGACCGAAGTCTTTAAACTCCTGAGGATAGTTTTTCCCAGAATTAAAAAGTGTTGGTGCGGAAATTGTTGAAAATGCAGTTGAGACTAGCAAAATATTTGTAATAACGATTAATAGCAAACCAAATATAAAATGGTATTTTGTATCATTATTATCTTCTCTATGAAGCCATAGTTTTTGATAAATCGCGATGATAAAAATTAATGTGAGAATTAAACTTAAGGCAAATGTTTCAGAAAAATGATTCATGAAATTAATGATCTTCAATTGGCCTTTCACTAATTCAGCGCTCTGAATAAAATAACTTACAATGACAAGAACCAATTGAATAATACTTGAATTTCGAATATTTCTGTCCTCTTTAAACCCTAGCATTAAACGGATTGGCTCAATGAGTAAAAAGAGATTTCCAAAAGCAATCAGTGCACACGATAAGATAACAAAGAACCCTGCAAAAGAAGGAATCTCTCCAGATGGATATAAATAGAAAATAACATTATAGATTATATATCCAATGATGACTAAACTCAGCCGGAAAAAACTGACTGTATTTCGTTTCATAAAAGTTCCTCCTTACTTATCAGTTTACGGATTTCTCATTTCGTCTTCTTCAAAATGACTATTTCCGTTTTCAATTACCATCGTAACCGTCACCCACTGATCTTTACCATCGATTTTAGTGGTACCACCGAACTTATAGGTTCCATCCTCAAGCGTTCCAGATGGAATCTCAGATAGTATCTTTTTAAGGTAATCGACACGACTCGCATTTTTATCTTTAAGAAATTGATCGAACTCAAGGTAATTCACATAACCAAAGTTGGCAATCATCGCTTTATTTAGAATATCAATATTATAAAATCCAGCGACTTCAGTATCCCCGTTTGCTCTATTTTTCAGAGCGTTTTTAATAATCAAGCTATAAAACTCAGGAGGATTTTTTGGATAAAGACTTAAACCGTATTTTTCTACTAGTTTAAACCCTACTGCATTATTAACTTTATCGATTAGTTCTGTATCAATGTTACGTTTTCTGATTAAATCCTTATAAAGGAATAGCACAAATTGAAATTCTTGTTTCTTTACTTTATCGAACAACTGTTTTTCCTCATCGGTCTCAAGATACTTACTAATTTCTTCAGCAAGCTGATTGTCCAGTTGCGTCACGTGAGTCCCACTTCGAACTTCTGCAACATAAATTAACTCCCAGAAATAAGTACCGTCAGATAATCTCTCATCATAATGCAAAGTAGTACGAGAACCAACATACGGTTCAATTAATTGCGTTTTTTCTTGAACCTCTACTTTTCCAGTGAAGCCGAAATCTTTAAACTCCTCTACATATTGTTTATTTGAATCAAAAATTGACGCTTTGCTGTTCGTGAATAGTAAGAAGTTACAAAGTAAGACCACTACAGCACCGAATACCAATCCGAGCAGTGAGGATGCCTTTTCTTGCTGTTCTACTGCTCTTTTTTGAAAGACGCCTATTATGAAAATAACCGAATAAATGATGCTTGTACCAACTAAAATCGGATAATGTTCCACATAATTAATTGGCCACCATTTCCCAACAGTTAGATTCGTCAGTTGCAAACATAAACCAATACAAGCTGCGATGATTTGAATCATGCACGTAATTTGAATCGTTTTATTCTTTTCATAGGTATCTTTCAGTTTGACAACATCTTTAAAAAGTAAAACGTTCCCTAAAATAATCATTGCCAAAGATAAAAAGAAAACTGGCCAAACAATAAAGAACGCATAGCCTCCGGAATAATCAAGCATATAATAGACAAGATTATAAATTAAATACCCTAATAAAACTAAACTTAGTCGAAAATAACTGATTTTATATTCTTTCATAGGAAATCCCCCGTAAAATTCTTACCATTATTATACCATATATAACAAAAAAAGAGAGGGTTTCCATGAGTGTTTTGAACTTGCAAAAAACGTTGAATTCACGCATACTACAATTACAGATGAAATAAAGGAGAATGTTATGATATACAAAATCACTTTATGGATTGTTCGAGGCCTTCTTGTTTTACTCAATGGCTTTGGCGATTACCAAGGAAAAGATAAGTTACCCAAAGATACAGGGTATGTACTCGTAGCCCCACACCGTTCTTGGTTAGATCCTGTGATGATGGCGATTGCTGTTTATCCGCAACCTCTTGTCTTAATGGCAAAACAAGAATTATTCAAACCAAAACCATTCGCTTGGTTTATTAAGAAAACTTGGGTGCTTTCCCAGTGAACCGTGAAAAACCAGGACCAAGCGCGATTAAATATCCTGTCCAACAAATTAAGGAAAATCAAAAAGCCCTTGTTATCTTCCCTACTGGAACACGTTACTCTAACGAGATGAAAGGTGGCGCTGTGATGATTGCTCGTCTAGCAAAAGCCCCTATCGTTCCAATGGTGTATCAAGGACCATTAACTTTCAAGGATATTATTAAACGTAAGAAAATGCATGTACGTATTGGTGACCCAATCTATATTGCAGATCAAAAGCTAACAAAAGAAGAAATTGCCAATTACGATCAAGTTCTGATTCAAAAGTTCGATGAACTCGATAAAGAAATCGATCCAAATTATGTATATGAATTACCTGTAAAAAAATAACGTTATACCGTATACGGTATAACGAAAAAAACCATCGGAATATTCCGATGGTTTTTTTACTTACTTTTTAGCTCTTTTTTTAGCTTGTGCTTTCATTGAAGCAGCAATTTGACGAACTTTTTGTTCAGATGGTTTTTTTGACCCCATTTGAGTCATCATGCTACGAATCATATCTTCATCAAATGGTGGGTTTTCTGCAAAGTAGTTCATCATTGTACGACGTGCGATAAAGAAACCACCGATCGCACCTGCGACTGCAGCAAGAATCACGATTAAAATCCATGCTCCTGTTGACATTTGGCTTTCTCTCCCTTCAATATGTGTATCCTTGTCTATTGTACTAGATAATTATGAAAATGAAAAGCCTTGCGGTAAAGTTTCCATTTGTTAATTTTGCAAATCAGCAACACATTGAAAAATTATTTTACTAAGCTTTTTGCCAAAACATAGTTTCCTAAAGTAGCAGAACCATTATTATCAACAGCAGGCGTGACAATAAAGTCTTTTCACTGGTGGTGTTGGTACATATCCGTTTAGTAATTCCTCAAACATACGATGAACGCGTTCTAACATATGATTTTGAGCCATAACTCCTCCACCAAAAACAATCTTTTCAGGACGGAAAGTTAATGTTGCTTGAAGAGCTGCTTGTGCAATATAACTAGCTTGAATATCCCAAACATCACTAGCGATATCGATATGTTCCCCACGAACTCCAGTACGAGCTTCTAAACTTGGGCCAGCTGCTAAACCTTCAAGACATCCTTTATGGAAAGGACAAACGCCATCGAAGTTATTTGCAACATCAATTGGGTGTTTGCATACATAAACATGCCCCATTTCAGGATGACTAGTGTCCTCCGATAAATTCACCACGTTGAATCACACCTGCTCCAATTCCAGTACCGATTGTGTAATACACAAGTGTTTCGATATTTTCTCCACGATTATTACGCGCATAAACTTCTCCGTATGCTGAACTATTTACATCTGTTGTAAAGTAAATTGGAACATCTACTCTCTTCTTTAATGCTCCAACAACATCCACATTTGCCCAATTTGGTTTTGGTGTTGTTGTGATATAACCATATGTTTTTGATTTTGGATCTACGTCAATTGGTCCAAAAGAACCGATTCCAATTGCAGCTAGATTTTTGAATTTAGCAAAAAAATCTGCAGTTTTCTTTAAAGTTTCTTGAGGTGTTGTTGTTGGAAATTGCAATTCCTCTACTGTGTTAAAATTTTCATCCGCTACTGCACAAATAAACTTTGTACCGCCAGCTTCTAAACTTCCATATAACTTTGTCATAAGCTTAAAGCTCCCTTGATTATTTTTTATTATTGTATCATATTTTTACCCAAAAAAAGAAGACGAATCCTATAATAGAATTCGTCTTCTAGAAAAATTATACATGTAATTCTAATACTCGAGTTTTATTCGTAACAGAACCAGTTGCAATTGGAGTCACTTCTGCATAATCCATGGTGTTAGTGATAATGACCATTGTTGTGTCATCTAACCCATTTGCAGCAATCACTTCAGAATCAAATGTTCCGATGATATCTCCTGCTCTTACACGGTCTCCTTGAGATACTTTTGCTTCAAATCCTTCACCATTCAATGAAACAGTATCGATTCCGACGTGAATAAGAATTTCAGCACCCATTATCTGTTTTTAATCCATAGGCATGACCTGTTGGGAACGCAATCGCGATTTCAGCATCTGCTGGAGCGTATACAACTCCTTTTAGAAGGTTTCACTGCAATTCCTTGTCCCATTACTCCGCTAGAGAAATACTGGATCATTCACTTCGCTTAAAGCTACAACTTCACCAACAATTGGTGAACGTAATGTTTTCATCAGCACGTTCAGTCGCTGGTGCAGCTACTTCTTCCTCTTTGAGTTTCTTGTGAAGAAGGTCCTTCTGCTTCAACAGGTGTATCTAACATTGAATCGTCGTAACCGAATAAATAAGTAAACGTAAATCCTAATGCAAATGATACTGCAACCATGAATAAGTATTGTGGTAATTGTCCATTTCCGACATAGAGCATTGAACCAGGAATGATTGTAATACCGTTACTTGTACCCGCTAATCCTAGTAAAGGCTGAAAGAGCTCCACCTAACGCACCTGCTAATAATGAAAGTACGAATGGTTTACGGAATCGTAAGTTCACCCCGAAGATAACAGGTTCAGTAATTCCTAGGAAAAGCAGATAAAGCTGCTGGGAATGTTAATGCTTTTAATTTTGGACTCTTCGTTTTAACACCAATCGCAACCGCTGCTGCCCCTTGAGCCGTCATCGCTGCAGTAATAATCGCGTTGAATGGGTTTTGTCCAGTTGCTGATAATAAGTTGATTTCTAATAAATTGAAGATATGGTGAACACCAGACACAACGATTAATTGGTGTGTACCACCGATGATTAATCCACCAAGACCAAATGGTAAATACAATACAGTTGTTGTAAGTGAAAGAATCACTTTCTACTTGATGGAAGATTGGGCCTAATACAAATAGTCCTAAAATTGACATTACAAATAATGTAATAAAAGGTGTTACTAATAAGTCCAATACTTCTGGTACATATTTTCTAACCCATTTTTCAAAATTAGCACCTACAACCCCAATAATAAACGCTGGTAAAACAGAACCTTGTAAACCAACGACATCCACAAGACCGAAGAATTTGATAGGAACAATTTCCCCACCTTGAGCAACCTCCCAAGCGTTAGGAAGAGAACCAGAAATCAACATCAGTCCTAGTACAATCCCGATTGTTTGATTTCCACCAAACACTTTAAACGTAGACCAAACTACTAAGGCTGGCAATGCAATAAAGGCAGTGTCTGTTAAGATTTTAGAATAGATTAAGAAATCAGATGGTAATACAACACCAAAAGCCTCTAATAATCCACGCAGACCCATGAAAAGACCTGTCGCAACAATCGCTGGAATGATTGGAACGAATACATCCCCGAATGTACGAACAGCACGTTGGAACCAGTTTCCTTGTTTTGCTGCTTCAGCTTTCATTTCGCTTGTTGTTGAAGTTGGTAAACCAAGAGATACCACTTCATCATAAATACGATTTACAGTTCCTGTACCAAAAATAATTTGGAATTGCCCTGCGTTGAAGAATGCTCCCTTGAACTTTCTCAATATTCTCGACTCTATTTGTATCGATTTTTTCTTTATCTTTTACCATGATACGAAGACGCGTTGCACAGTGCGCTACACTACTCACGTTGTCTTTGCCACCAATGGCTTCGATAACACTTTTTGCAATTTCAGTATTATTCATCCATTACACTCTCCTTTATAAAAATTGTTACTAATAATAGCACATTTATTTCATTTCGAATTGTATCATTATACCGTTATAAGTCAAGTTACATCTGATAATGAATCACAAAAAGAACACTTCATCCAAAAAAGCTTGCATTTATGCGAAAAAACACGTATTGTAAAGATACAATTTTAGAGGAGGAATCCATCATGAAATGGACAACAGAAATGAGATATAAAAGCTATGATGATTGGTCAGAGGCTGAAAGAGATCAATTAAACTCTACAATGGAAAAATCCCCTTGGAGAGCGAAATACCACGTAGAACCATCTAGCGGTTTATTAAATGACCCAAACGGATTTTCTTATTTTGATGGTAAATGGATTTTATTCTACCAAAACTTTCCTTTTGGCGCTGCTCATGGATTAAAATCATGGGTTCAACTAGAAAGTGATAATCTTGTGACCTTTAAAGAAACTGGAGTCAAGGTACTACCAGATACTCCACTCGATAGTCATGGTGCGTATTCAGGAAGCGCAATGCAATTTGGTGATCAATTGTTTCTATTTTATACAGGAAATGTGAGAGATGAAAATTGGGTTCGCCACCCGTACCAATTAGGGGCACTGATGGATAAAGACGGCCATATTGAAAAACTTGGAAAAGATTTGATTCCTCAGCCTAGTGATGCTACTGGTCACTTTAGAGACCCTCAAATTTTCCAATATAAAGATCATTATTATGCGATTGTAGGTGGTCAAAACCTAGATAAAAAAGGGTTCGTTCGACTCTACCGAGCTGTTAATAACGACTATACAAATTGGGAAGAAATTGGAAATCTAGATTTTAAGAATGACAATACCGCTTATATGATGGAATGTCCGAACTTTAGTATTCGTAGATGACAAACCCGTACTCATTTACTGCCCTCAAGGATTAGATAAAGACGTATTCCACTACGATAATATTTATCCAAACTTATATAAAATCGGTGAAACATTCGACCCAGAAATGCTACAATCACAACCGTTTCTGAGCTCCATCAATTAGATTACGGTTTTGACGTCTATGCAACTCAAGCGTTTAACGCACCAGACGGTCGTGCGCTTTGCATTAGCTGGCTTGGATTACCAGATGTTTCTTATCCTAGCGATGTTTATGAACACCAAGGGATCTTATCATTAGTGAAAGAACTTTCCATTAAAGATGGCAAGTTATATCAAACTCCTGTTAAAGGAATCGAAAAACTTCGTCAATCTTCGCTTCCATTTAATAAATATATTAAAAACACTTCAAATTGCTATGAGTTAAACCTTAAATTAGAAGGCGATATGATTCATGAACTTGTTCTATTCTCAGACAAGGATGGCAATGGACTATCCCTCATCTTTAATCTTGTAGATGGTGAGGTTGTAGTTGACCGTAGTAAAGTTGGAGAAGCCTTTGCTACAGAATATAGTAGTGTTCGTACAGCACCAATTGCTCCAGCAGACACTACAGCGCGTATTTTTATTGATAATTCTGTCTTTGAAATCTTTATTAATGATGGAGAAATGGTCTTTTCTGGTCGTGTCTTCCCTCGCGCGGATCAAACACATATTTCGATCTTACAAGGCGAACCAACAGGAGTCTATTATCCACTGCTTTCATTTACAAATCCAAACTAAAAAAAGAAGATCCGATAGGATCTTCTTTTTTTATCTTCAACTAATCGGTGAATCCATTTTCCAGAAAAGACTCTTCGTAATCCAATAAAGGCTTTACATAACTCTTCAGCACCAGCACAGATAACAACTAATTGTACTGGGAAGTGCCATACTGCGGCAGCAAGTAACGCTAAAGGCACTCCTATTAGCCAAACACAAGCCATTTCAAGTTTCATGCCGTACTGCGTATCTCCACCACCTCGAAGAATCCCGACCAAGATAATTGAGTTTAATGTTTTAAATACGAAAATCACACCCATAATTTGGAGTAATTGTTGACCGATAAGGAACACTTCAGGACTCAGATGAGCAAACATCAATAGTGTCCAATGTGGTGTTAGGCTTTGAATACCACCAATGACCACTCCAACAACAAGGGAAATTGTAACAAAGCGTTTTGCTTCTTTTTGCGCTTGTTCGACTTCATTACGTCCAACTCGGTTTCCAAGCATAATACTACAGCTACTACCAATTCCTCGAACAAGAATAAACGATAGATTTTGAACAGCTACAGCCACTTGAATCGCTGCTGTCGCTTGTGTTCCAACCATAGCGTATGCTGCATTGTAGAAAACTTGTCCAAGAGCCCAGAACGTTTCATTAATAATAACTGGATAAGTTGTAATCCAATAATTCATCCATAAGCCTTTTGAAATATGATGCCAATAGCGACCGATTGGTAGTCGGATTGGTCCACTGTATGAAAATACCACACCAAAAAGAACACTCACTTCCACGATACGAGCAATTAAAGTAGCTACTGCAGCACCAACAACACCAAGAGCAGGTGCACCGAATTTTCCGAAAATGAATACATAGTTGAAGACGGCATTCGTCACAAAGCTACAAATCGTCGCAACAAGTGGCACTTTAGGACTACCAGTCGTACGAAGAGCGTTTGTCATCGCAAAACTCCACGCTGTAAATACATAACTTAAAGCTGCAACACGTAAGTAATCCCCACCTGCTTGAATCACCAGTGTATCCTTGGTAAAAATATGTAGAATTTCATATGGGAATAATACCCCAAGAAGCATGAACACAACACTGACGACTGTTGATAAGATCAGTGACATTTGATTGACTTCTTGAACCTTATGCGTATTTTTAATTCCCCAATATTGTGAGAAAAGCACTGCAGAACCCGTATGAATCCCAAAGCAAATTAATGTAAATAAGAAAAATACTTGGTTTGCAAGACCTACTCCCGCGATACTAGCATCCCCAAGAGAGGAAATCATAATTGTATCTAACGTATTCAAAAATGACGTTAATAAGCTTTGTAGCGATACTGGAATTGCGATTGCAAGCATTTGTCTATAAAAATGTTTGTTTTCTTTTTCCATTACTATCTCCTTTCTTTGAAATTAAAAGGGCGCTATTAACGCCCTTTAACTACTCATTATTTTTCTTCTTCGTTAAGGTTTAGAACAGACATGAAGGCTTCTTGTGGAACTTCAACAGAACCCACTTGCTTCATACGTTTCTTCCCTTCTTTTTGTTTCTCTAACAGTTTACGTTTACGAGAAATATCCCCACCATAACATTTTGCAAGTACGTTTTTACGCAACGCTTTAATGTTTCGTACGAGATAAAATCTTATTCCCAATCGCTGCTTGAATTGGAACTTCGAATTGTTGACGAGGAATAAGTTTTCTAAGCTTCTCTGTAATCGCCTTACCACGATTATAAGCAAATTCTTTATGCACGATAATACTTAAGGCATCGACTACTTCACCATTTAACATGATATCCATCTTCACAAGGTTGCTAGCGCGATATCCGATTAAATCGTAATCAAGAGAAGCATACCCTTTTGTGCTTGATTTTTAATGAATCAAAGAAATCAAAGATGATTTCTGAAAGTGGCATCTCGTAAATCACGTTTAACACGATACTCATCTAGATAATCCATTGTCACAAACGTTCCACGTTTACGTTGGCAAATATCCATAACACTACCTACGTACTCGTTTGGCACCATAATAGATGCTTTTACGTAAGGCTCTTCAATCGATTGAACGCTTGATTGGTCTGGCATTTCTGCAGGGTTTGAAACCACTACTTCTGTACCGTCAGTCTTTTGTACATGATAAATTACAGACGGTGCTGTTGTAATCAAGTCTAAGTCAAATTCACGCTCTAAACGTTCTTGAATAACGTCCATATGGAGTAATCCTAAGAATCCACAACGGAAACCAAATCCGAGCGCTTGAGAAGTTTCTGCTTCGAATTGAAGCGCCGCATCATTTAATTGTAATTTTTCTAATGCATCACGTAAGTCGTTATATTTTGAAGAATCGATTGGATATAAACCGCAGTACACCATCGGATTCATTTTACGGTATCCGTCTAACGGTTCAGCTGCAGGGTTGTTCGCTAAAGTAACAGTATCCCCCACGCGAGTATCTTGGATTGTCTTAATCGAGGCGGTAATATAACCAACATCCCCAACCATTAAATAATCTCGACTAATTGGTTTTGGAGAGAAAATACCGACATCCACTACATCAAAAGTCTTTCCATTACTCATTAATTGAATCTTATCGCCAGGTTTAACAATACCGTTTTGAATACGGACATTTAAGACAACCCCACGATACGCATCATAGACTGAGTCAAAAATCAACGCTTGTAATGGCGCTTCAAGGTCCCCAGTTGGAGCTGGGACTTTTTCTACAATTTGTTCTAAGATTTCTGGAATCCCAATCCCAACTTTAGCACTGGCAAGAACAGCTTCACTGGCATCAATCCCAATGACATCTTCTATTTCCGTACGAACACGTTCAGGGTCTGCTGCAGGAAGGTCAATTTTATTGATAACTGGTAAGATTTCTAAGTCGTTATCGATCGCTAAATACACATTCGCTAATGTTTGTGCTTCAATCCCTTGAGCCGCATCTACGACAAGAATCGCACCTTCACAGGCTGCTAAACTTCGTGATACTTCATAAGAGAAGTCCACGTGACCTGGAGTGTCGATTAAGTGGAAAATATATTCCGTACCGTCTTTTGCATCATATGTTAATTCAACGGCATTTAATTTAATCGTAATCCCACGTTCTCTTTCAAGATCCATTGAGTCTAATAGTTGGTCTTGCATTTCACGGTCAGCAACAGTATCAGTCGCTTGCAAATACGATCGGCCAACGTTGACTTCCCGTGGTCTATATGCGCAATAATCGAGAAGTTTCGAATGCGCTTCTGTCTTTCTTTCATTTCTTCTAAATTCATGAATAACTCCTTAATACACTACTACATTAAAATTCAAATCATTCTATCAAACTACAATAATAATGGCAAGAACAATTCAGCTAAGTATAAGAAAATAAAGAATCCTAATACGTCTGTAGCTGTTGTTACAAAAATCGTTGATGAAATGGCTGGGTCTAGATTTAGTTTCTTCAAAAGTAAAGGTACGAAGAATCCGAAGAATGCCCCTACCATTAAGTTCATTGCCATCGCTAAAATGACGATAATCGATAAGAAAAAGTTTTGATATGGGATGTAGAGCGCAATCGCTGCAAAAATCCCTGTGATAATTCCGTTGACTAATCCAAGCCAAATTTCATTTAATACATACTTCTTGTCTTTTTCCCACGTTAATTGACCAATCGCGACTTCTTGAATTACCAGCGCTAATGTTTGAGAAGCTGAGTTCCCACCCATCCCGGTAATAATTGGCATTGCTACAGCAAGAACTACTACTTGTTCAATCGTGCCTTGAAATAAACCGACAACCGCACTCGCCATAAAAGCAGTTATTAAGTTAATTAAGAGCCAAGGTGTCCGTTTTTTAATCGATTCTTTGAAAGGTCCACCGATTCTTTCTGTTCCTTCAACCCCGCTGATTAATAACATATCTTCGTGGTGCTCTTCTTGCAAGACGTGAACGATATCATCGATTGTGATGATCCCAAGTAACACATTTTGCTTATTGACTACTGGTACAACAGATAAGTCGTACTTCGTTGAAATACGAGCAACTTCTTCTTGGTCTTCTTCTGGTAAAACAGAGATGATATTCGTATGCATCACGTCATGCAAACTCTCGTCTAAATCGTGCGTAAATAGATCGCGAATATCAATCCAACCAATTAATTTCCGTTGTAAACTCGTCACAAAAATAATGTTAATGACTTCTGAGTTTGGAGAAATCTCTCTTAATTTAGATAATGTTTCTTCAACGGTTAAGTGTTCTTTTACCGTAATGTACTCAGTGGTCATAATCCCTCCGGCAGTATCCGGAGCGTAATTTAACATCGTTTGGATATCATCTTGAGAACTTTGTTTCATCATATTGATGTAACGTTTACGGATTCCAACAGGTAAATTTCCTAAAATATCCACGACATCATCGTTTGACATTTGTTGGAATAGTAAAGCTACCCGTCTAAATGGGAGTTTCTCAAGCATTCGTAATTGGAATTCAGGTTCAGCAACTTCTAAGATTGAAGCTAATCTGGTATTTGAGATAGAGAACATGAAATTCTTTAAAACATCATCATCGACTTCTTCTAACGCCAAGGCGATATCAATCGGATAATTCTCATTGAAAAAGCTCTCTAATTTTCTTAACATCTTTATTCGAAACAATTAAAGCAATATTATCTTTCATGACTCTTCTCCTTTCTATTTCCAATAGTACTAGTATAGCATAATTACTGTTCTATCAACAATTCACAAGTAGAAAAAGTTACGCTATAATAATAGAAAATAATGCCTGGAGGTCTCCTATGAAAACGAAAGAAGAATGGATTAAAGAATTAGACTTAGAACCACATGTGGAAGGTGGTTATTTCCGTCAGACTTATAAAGCGATTGAAACGGTAGAATTACCAGATAAACGCATCCGTGCACTCTCCACCTCTATTCTGTTTTTATTAACGAATCAAAACCCATCTCATTTCCATTTACTTTCTTCTGATGAGATTTGGTACTATCACTTCGGGCATGCGCTTACTGTGCATATGATTCATCCAGATGGTACATACGAAGCTGTTGAAATTGGGCCTGGAAACGGACAAAAGCTCCAATTTACAGTTCCTGCTGGTGTCGTCTTTGGATCTACCATTGAATCGGACAACGAAGAAGACTTTGCGATTGTGAGTTGCAGCGTTACTCCTGGTTTTGAATACGAAGACTTTAAACTCTATACACAAGACGAATTGTTAGAAAAGTATCCTGAGCACGAAGGAATTATTCGTCGCCTTACTGTTACTTCAAAATAAGCAAAAAAAGAACTTAGCATGCAAAATGCTAAGTTCTTTTTCTATTTATTCAAATGTATCTTTAAATGCGTTCTTCATTTTGTCGAAAAAGTTCTCTTCGCCATTACGAAGTTCTGTTCCTTCCTCACTAGCAAATACTTGTAACGCTTGTCTTTGCTTATCTGTCAGTTTCTTAGGAGTATCTACGATGACTTCTACATGTTGGTCACCGTTTCCTGTTCCGCGAAGTTTTGGAGCACCTTTTCCACGTAAACGTAAAATTGTTCCTGATTGTGTTCCAGCAGGAACTTTTAATTTCACTTTACCATGAACAGTAGGCACATCCACTTCGTCACCAAGAGCCGCTTGAGCAAAGTTCACATGAAGTTGATAGTAAATATCTGCTCCTTGACGCTTAAATGTCTTACTTTGGCCAACACGGAAGATGACATAAAGATCTCCATAAGGGCCACCATTAAAGCCAACCTCTCCCTGGCCTTGAAGACGCATTTGATTTCCATCCTCAACCCCAGCAGGGACTTTTACTTTCACTTTATGCGTTTCATCTACTTGACCATGACCATGACAGGTTGGACATTTTTCTTTAATTTCTTGTCCAGTACCATGACACACATCACAAGTTGTTTGACTCATCATACGACCGAATGGTGTATTTCTTTCAACGTTAATCACACCTGAACCATGACATTAGAACATGTTGTAGGATGTGTTCCAGGTTTTGCACCAGTACCATGACAAGTTTGACATTCATCGCTACGGTGGTAATGAATCGTTTCTTCCTTACCGAAGATAGCTTCTTCAAATGATAAATCCATGACATATTGAAGGTCGGCCCCTTGACGCGGCATGTTCGCACGATCAGCACGACTACCTCCGCCGCCAAAGAAACTACTGAAGATATCTTCGAATCCACCAGTAAAGTTTCCATTACCGCCAAATCCTCCGAATCCATCAAATCCACCACCGAATCCGCCTCCACTAAATCCAGAATTTGGATCATAAGAAGCATGTCCGTATTGGTCATAGGCTGCACGTTTTTGAGCGTCCCCTAAGATTTCATAAGCTTCAGCGATTTCTTTAAACTTTTCATCTGCTCCAGGTTCTTTATTAATATCTGGATGGTATTTTTTAGATAGTTTACGATAAGCTTTCTTAATATCTGCTTCAGAGGCATCTTTGGATACGCCTAAAATCTCATATAAATCTCTTTTGGCCACTGTTTTGCCCCTCCTTTTCTCTCATAGTTTACAAAGGATATGGGCGTAAGGCCACTAAGTAGTCTTACACCCTATCAATTTAGCAAATATTAGTCTACTTCTTCGAAGTCAGCGTCTACAACGCCATCGTTATTTGAAGATGCTTGTTCTGTTGAACCTTCTTGAGAAGCACCAGCTGCTTGTTGAGCTGCGGCAGCTTGTTCATAAAGTTTAACAGTTAAGTTTTGTACAACTTCATTTAAAGCGTCACGTTTTACTTTCATTGCTTCTAAGTCGTTTGCTTCAACAGCAGCTTTTAATTCATCACGTGCTGCTTCCGCTTTTTGAACGTCACTAGCATCCACTTTACCTTCTAGATCTTTCAATGTTTTATCAACAGTGAAGATTAATTGGTCAACTTCGTTACGTAAATCTACTTCTTCTTTACGTTTTTTATCTGCTTCAGCATTTGCTTCTGCATCTTTTACCATACGTTCGATTTCTTCATCTGATAAACCTGAAGAAGATTTGATTGTAATAGCTTGTTCTTTACCAGTTCCTAAATCTTTAGCACGAACATTTACAATACCGTTTTTATCGATATCGAATGTAACTTCGATTTGAGGCACACCACGAGGAGCAGCAGGAATATCTGTTAATTGGAAGCGACCTAAAGTCTTGTTGTCCGCTGCCATTGGACGTTCACCTTGTAATACGTGTACGTCTACTGCTGGTTGGTTATCCGCTGCAGTTGAGAATACTTGTGATTTGCTTGTTGGGATTGTAGTGTTACGATCGATTAATTTAGTGAACACGCCACCCATTGTTTCGATACCAAGTGATAAAGGTGTTACGTCTAATAATACGATGTCTTTAACGTCACCAGAGATAACCCCACCTTGGATTGCAGCACCCATAGCTACTACTTCGTCTGGGTTTACTGATTTGTTAGGTTCTTTACCAGTTTCGTTACGAACAGCTTCAACAACTGCTGGAATACGAGTTGATCCACCAACTAATAATACTTGGTCGATATCTGAAGCTGTTAAACCTGCGTCAGCTAATGCACGACGAACTGGTTCTTTGTACGTTCTACTAAATCTTGAGTTAATTGATCAAATTTAGCACGAGTTAATGTCACTTCTAAGTGTAATGGGCCAGCTGCACCAGCAGAAATGAATGGTAAGCTGATTTGTGTTTGAGAAACACCTGATAAGTCTTTCTTAGCTTTTTCAGCAGCATCTTTCAAACGTTGCATTGCCATTTTATCGCTTGATAAATCAATACCATTATCACGTTGGAATTCTTCTACTAAGAAATCAATGATTTTTTGGTCGAAGTCATCCCCACCGAGATGGTTATCACCAGCTGTTGATAATACGTCGAATACGCCATCTCCTAATTCAAGGATTGATACGTCGAATGTACCACCACCAAGGTCGAATACTAAGATTTTTTCTTCGTGGTCCACTTTATCAAGACCATATGCAAGAGCTGCTGCTGTTGGTTCGTTAACGATACGTTCTACTTCTAAACCAGCGATACGACCAGCATCTTTAGTTGCTTGACGTTGTGCGTCGTTGAAGTATGCAGGTACTGTAATAACCGCTTTATCTACTTTTTCTCCAAGATATTCTTCAGCGTAGCCTTTTAAGTATTGAAGAATCATAGCTGAAATTTCTTGAGGTGTATAAGATTTACCTTCGATTTCTACTTTATATCCTGTTTCGCCCATGTGACGTTTGATAGATGCAATTGTATTTAGGGTTTGTTACAGCTTGACGTTTTGCAACTTCACCTACTTGAATTTCTCCATTTTTGAACGCTACAACAGATGGTGTTGTGCGGTTCCCTTCTGGGTTTGCAATAATTTTTGCTTCGTTACCTTCTAAAACAGCGACTGCTGAGTTTGTTGTTCCTAAGTCAATACCAATAATTTTACTCATATTTAATTCACTCCTATTATTTAATAATATTGTATTCAGTTTCGTCTTCTTATTGTGAGACGATGACCATTGCTGGTCGTAATACGCGATCTTTTAATTTGTATCCTTTTTGATACACTTGCACCACGCGGTCTGCTTCTTGCCCTTCCTCAACAGGAACGGTTTGAACAGCGTGATGTAAAGTTGGATCAAACGGTTGGTTTAAGGCTTCGATTTCTTCGATACCTTCTTCTTTTAGTGCATAAAGGAAACCTTCATACACCATCTCAACACCTTTCTTAAGGTTTTGAGCTTCTTCTGATTCACTTGGAGAAGCGATAGCTCTCTCAAGATTATCAATTACATTTAATAAGTTTTGTGCAAGACTTTGACTGCGATATTTAGCAGCATCTTGTCTTTCTTTTGCATTTCTCTTTTGGATATTCGAGATTTCAGCAGATAGTCGATATACTTGATCGTTCAACTTTTCTACTTCTTGTTGTAATTTCTCTTCATTCGTAAGTTCTGTTGTGGTTTCTTCAGTAACTTCTTCTTGAGGAGCTTCATCTGCAACAATTTTTTCTTCTTTTAATTCTTCATTTTTGTGTTGTTCATTTGTTTCCAAGATTTCATCTCCTTACTCTATAAGTTACGATAATAATCTTCTATCGTGGTTGCTAACTCTTCCCTGAGTCCTTTTACAATTGATAATACATTCGAATACGGCATATTCTTTGGTCCAAGAAGTGCAATCATCCTGTATCTTGGTTTGGAGTTTCGTAACTAGCTGTTACCAAAACTGAAATCCCCAAGTAAAGGATGATCCATTTCCGATCCGAGCCTAATTTGAATATCTTGATGATCATTAGTTACTAGTTGATGTAACTTAGACTGATCATCCATCAATTGATAAATTCCTTTGAGTTGATCCACATTAGCGTGATGATCAAAGTAATTTAACAAATATCTTCTTCCTGCGACATGCATTCGATCATTTTCGAAACGATTCATCATTTCTTGAATCACTTTGACGATTTGAATTTGTGAATTCATGTAGCGATTCATAAGGATTGGAAGATCCGTCTTTAATCGTTTAGCAACGATATCTAACGGTACTCCAATTAATTCATCATTGATGATGCGAACCACTTTCTCTAAATCACTATCGTCAATAGCTCCCGGAATTGTGTAGACTTTATTTTCTACCAAACCATTACTGATAACAACGATTGCCATCACTTGATTTGGGTTTAGGCGAACAAGTCTAAATCCCGATAACGTGGCAGTTTTCACTTCTGGTCCAAAAGAGATTGCTGTGTAGTTCGTTAATGTTGCTAGTATATCAGCAGATAAACGAAATACATCTTGAATCTCCAATGTTGACTGTTGGAAAACTTCACGAATTTGATTTCGAACGCTTAAAGAAACAGGTTGCTTTTGTCTAGGTAGAATGTTGTCGATGTAGTAACGATATCCTTTATTAGAAGGAACTCGTCCAGAAGAAGTATGGTTCTTTTCAAGATATCCCATCTCTTCCAGCTTCATCATCTCGTTACGAATCGTTGCTGAACTAAAATGGTAATTCTGCAACTTCCATCAACTTCTTCGACCCGACCGGCTCCAAAGTTTCCGTATATAATTGTATGATTAATTGTAAGATTAGCAATTGTCTATTGGTTAACATCATAGTCACCTCTCTTTAGCACTTGACTAAGACGAGTGCTAACCACATTTATAATTTAACACATTGGTCAAATTAAGTCAATATAAATACTAGGACTTTAGACTGATTTTTTGAAGGTTTTATACTACAACTATTGCCGTAGATAAGGCATTTCTACTACATATTGAATGTCTTTTGGTTTTCCTTTATAATTTTTTTATAGAATAATCTATAAGTTTATAGAAAGGAACATCAAAATGAAGCTTAAACATTTCACACTTGCTTTTCTTTCAGTTTTCCTATTTGGCTTCTTTTTCTATAACAGCTCTATAAAAGCTGCTGAAAGTCAAACTGTTAATGTAACTACGGTGGATATAGATACATTAACCCCAACTGAATTAAGCAATATGATAAATGGTACTCCTTCAGGATCGGTTTCTTCGAACGCTACTGTAAAACTAGTTTATAAGAAGAAAGCATGTCCTGTTGATAAGCCAACATTACCAAATACTGGGGTTACAAGTAACTTAGCAGCAATCATTTTCGGTTCACTGCTATTAGTTTCTAGCTTACTTTTAGTTAAGTCTTCTAAAGGAAGAAAATTAATCATACTCTTCGTATTAGGTGGCACAAGTATTGCGCTAGCAACTCCTGCAATTGCTTCGACAATTGAAGTAATTGGTGAAACTAAACTGTTTTCTATTTCAGCTTTGAATGATATTACTATTCCAGAAATTGAGTGCTACGAGTATGTTGGTTACATTATACCTACTGTAGAAACGACAACTGTTGAGTCAACAACTTCAGAAACTGTAGCAACTGAGACTACTGAAACAACTGAAAGCTACAACAATTGTAACAACAACTACCGAAGCGGAAACGACAACCGCTCAAACAGAGACAGAGGTAACTGTTCTCCCGGGGACACCATCTCCACCTTAAACAAAAGACAACGGACAGCTGTTCTAGCTGTCCGTTTTTATTTCGATATTTTCCTTTGAAAGGAAAAATAATGATTTCACATTCCTTTGCAAATTTTCATTATTTCCATTATAATTTCATAAATAAAAAGAATAAAAAAGGAAAGGATTTATTATGAAATCATTCAAAAAATTAGTAGCGCTAATTTCTTTAGCTTTTTTAACAGCAATTTTCGCTTCTAATTTCACTACTGCCTACGCAGATGGTACGACTCAAGTGAATATCACGAATGTTGATATTGCTTCACTTTCTAATTTCTGAAAAAGAATTAATTATTTCTGGGAAACCAACAGGAGTCGTTAACTCTACTACTTCTGTAAAATTAGTTTACAAAACAGTGGGATGTCCAGTTGATAAACCGTCTCTTCCTAACACTGGAACATCAACAGGTTTAGTGACACTTGGTGCTGGAATCCTTGTGTTAGGCGCAGCCTATGCTTTATTAAAATCAAATAAAGGTAAAAAGTTAGTTACTATTTTATTTGTAATTGGAGCTGGTAGCATCCTTGTTGGATCCGTAGACGCTTCTCAAGTAACCTTAAACGGTGAAACTAAAGTAGTCTCTATTTCACAATTAGAAGAAATTACTGTAGATGAAATTGATTGTTATGAATATGTTGGGTATATCATTGTTAAAGGTGATGAAACAACAACAGTCACTACTGAAAGTGGAACAACTAAAGTACACCTGAAACAACTAGAGACACCTACTACTGAAGGTCCAACAACTGGTGAAACAACCACTGAGGAAACTACAGAAGAAACAACTACAGAGCAAACTGAATCTGAAGAAGAAGTAACTATAAAGCCAGGTACTCCTGCTCCAGCTTAAAGAACTCTATAAATACAATAAGAGGTAGATTTTACATCTACCTCTTTTAATTTACTTCATTCATATAAATGGTTTCATAAAACGGAATTAATTCCTTCAATGCGTCCGCAAGTTCTTCTTCAATTCCATCTTTGGTACTTTCAAGAAATACTGGCCTTCTTAAAATGACTTTACGGATCTCTCCTTCTTTAACAGCTCTTATTAGTTCATCTCTATTAGATACGTTTCCTTCGTATGCTGTTGCATTCTTTTGAAAATCAGATGCTACATATAGAATGTCACGATTAGGTTCACATTCCAACACTTTATTTTGTAACCTCAGAGAGCGTTCGTTCATTTTACGTTCGATAAAACTCAATTCTACATATACGCCTAGTTTATTGTCGTTATAAAACAAGCGTAATGCAAAAGATGGATTTCCTTCATCTTGCCCCTCTTCGATAAAGTATCTCCAAAAAGCGGGTCTTGCCACTTGGGCTTGATTCATCCATTGACTAACTCGGTCCATGCGAAATGACTTAAAGTTCTTCTGAAACACTTCTGTTAACTTCGTGAATTCCCCTCTTGCATCTTGGCCAGCTTTCTTCAACTGTTCCATTTCTTCTGCAATTTCAGGAAACTTTACGGGATTTCTATATTTCACTTTGTCATAACGGAAGAAATAACCCATCTTTTCAATTGAAATCATGATTTTTCCTCCTGAATGTGACTTTTCAAGCGGTCGATCATATAGACACCCACATCAATAATTGGAATCCTTGAAAGTTGCTCCAACTCTTTTTTTACATATGGAAAATGCGTACATCCTAATACGACAGCTTCAATCTCTGTACTTTCAAAATAATGGAACAAACTATGGAAGTCGAATTGCTTAATGATCTCCTCTTGTGGTTTTCCCAGTCTCAATCGCTTTAACCAGTTCAAGCATCGTCACACCAAACACTTTAAGATTTGGATTTGCAATATATAAATTGTTTTCTACTCCTGTTAATCCATGAGAATTCGCAGCCATTACTGCTAAATAATCATGTTCGACGCCTAGTGTGCGATACATTTGCATCGGAGTAATCATAGGAAGTCTATATTCTTCTTGCAAGGAATCGAAATTCACAACTGAACTTAGTGAGTTACAATACACAAATACAGCGTCAATGTCGTTTTTCATCCCGTCAATCACACTTCTAATATATTGTTCTCTTTCTTCGTCTTCTAACGCTTGAAAAGTCGTTTGCTCGACTGGATTTTTAGAAATAGGAACAGAAATCGTTTGAGTGAATCCATTTTTCCATTTAATAAATCAACGCCTAACTTCGTGTCCATAGGTGTTCCTGCCATCACAGCAATCCGCATACACATTTCTCCTTTATAAAAAAACAAGGATGAACGCTTGGCTCATCCTTGTTTTCAATACATCATTATTTAGTTGCACGACGTACGTATGTACCTTCTGCAGTGTTAACTTCTAAGTATTCTCCTGCTTCGATGAAGTCTGGAACGTTAACTACTAAACCTGTTTCCATTGTTGCTGGTTTACCAGAACCTGTAACTGTAGCACCTTTAATTGATGGTTGAGTTTCAGTAACTTGCAATACAACTGTTGATGGTAATGAAACCCCGATTACTTCTGAACCGTAGAATTGGATTTTAACTTCCATGTTTTCTAGGATGTATTTTAATTCTTGTTCGATTGTTTCTTCAGGAATTTCGTATTGTTCGTATGTTTCTAAGTCCATGAATACTCCAACGCCATCTTGGCTGTATAAGTATTGAACATCTTTTGTATCGATGTGTGCACGTTCTACTTTTTCATCAGGACGCATTGTTGTATCTACTGTTGAACCGTTACGAACGTCACGGATTTTCATACGCATTACAGTGTTACCTTTACCTGGTTTGTGGTGGCTGATTTCCAACACTTTAATTAATTTTCCATCAAGAATGAATGTCATTCCAGCTTTTAAATCACTTACGTTAATCATTTTCTGACTCCTTTTGTTAAATTTTACTTTCTATTTATACCACATTTTCTTAAAAAATGCACTCTTTTCAGCACTTTTTTCAATTTATAAAATTCCTACACGTTTAAAAATATAATCTACATTCTTAATATGGTAGTGATAATCAAACGCATCATCTAAATCTTCTTTACTTAAAGTCGCTGTAATTTCTGGTTGTTCTTCTAAGACAGCACGGAATGGTAGTTTTTCGTCCCAAGCTTTCGCTGTACATGGTTGCACTAAATCATAAGCTTTTTCACGACTCATTCCTTTGTCGATCAGTTTCAATAATACTCTTTGACTGTAGATTAAGCCAAAAGTCGCATCCATATTACGTAACATGTTTTCTGGGAACACTGTCAAGTTCTTAACGATATTACCGAAACGACGAAGCATATAGTTGAGTAGAATCGTGCTATCTGGAATAATAATTCGTTCAGCTGAAGAATGTGAAATATCACGTTCATGCCATAGGTTCACGTTCTCATACGCTGTCACCATATGCCCTCTGATGACACGAGCAAGTCCTGCCATATTTTCAGAACCGATTGGATTACGTTTATGTGGCATTGCTGAAGACCCTTTTTGCCCTTTTGCAAAGAACTCTTCTACTTCACGTGTTTCAGATTTTTGAAGTCCACGGATTTCTGTCGCGAAAATTTCTCAATACTTGTCGCAATTAAAGCAATTGTAGAAATGTAATCCGCATGCAAGATCACGAGATAAAGATTTGTGTAGAGATTTCTTGAGGACGAATCCCAAGTTTTTTGCACACATATGCTTCTACTTCTGGGAGAAATATTGGCAAACGTTCCAACAGCGCCACTAATCTTTACCAGCTTCAACACCTTGTGCTGCGCGTTCGAAACGTTCGATATTGCGTTTCATTTCTGAATACCATAACGCTAATTTCAATCCGAAAGTTGTTGGTTCAGCATGAACTCCCATGCGTTCTACCCATACACACTGTATCTTTATAGGCTAATGCTTTTTCTTTAATGATTTCTAGGAAGTCTGCTAAGTCTTTACGTAAAATGTCATTGGCCTGTTTCAACTGATAGCCATAAGCGGTATCCACAACGTCTGTACTTGTTAAGCCATAGTGAACCCATTTCTTTTCTTCTCCAAGACTTTCAGAAACACATCTCGTAAACGCAACAACATCATGTCTAGTTTCTTCTTCGATTTCTAAAATACGTTCAACTGTGAATTTTGCGTTTTTACGAATCTTTTCTACATCTTCCTTAGGGATTTCTCCTAATTCTGCCCAAGCTTCATCAGCTAAGATTTCGACTTCAAGCCAACAATTATAACGATTTTCATCAGACCAAATTTTTCGCCATCTCTGGACGTGTGTAACGTGTAATCATGATTTCCTCCTAATACAACTCCATCGTAACATGTGAAATTCCAACAATATCATACGGCTCTGAAACTACTTCAAATCCAAGTGATTCATATAATTTTACTAAATGCGCTTGTGCATGGACTTCAATGACAGTATCCACAAACCACTCTTTGCATACTTCTTTAGCGCGTTCTAACAATGCACGACCTTTTCCTTTGCCTCGGTATCGATTGTCTATTAGTACTCGACCAAGAAGGACCTTCTCCTTTTCAGGAATGATTCGTAAATAAGAAATGACTTCTCCATCATCATTCATCTCAAATAGATGCCAAGATTTTTTATCCGTATCGTCAATTTCTTGATAATTCAAACTCTTGGCCAACAATAAAGGTTTCGATTCTGGCTTTGTAAATCGCAACAATCTCTTCCTTCGTTAGTTCATCATAGTTCTTTAAATACCACATCGAGAATCAACCTCTCTTTGTTTTTAAAATAATCTCTTGTATCTTGTTCGTCTTGTTTTAATTGAGCGATTAACGCATCGATTCCGTCAAATTTCAATTCTGGTCTTAAATATTTTAACCATTTCACACGAACAGGAAGATGATAAATATCTTTATCAAAATCGAGCAAAGTTCACTTCAATCGTTACTTTATGAACATCATCAAAGGTTGGATTAATTCCGATAGACGCCATACCAGGAATCCATTTACCTTCCACAAACATTTCAACAACATATACCCCGTTTTTAAGGAGGAAAGTATCGTTTAGAAACTTCGATATTGGCTGTTGGGAATCCAAGCATTTTACTACCTCGTCCAAAACCGTGAACAACAACTCCATCCATGATGTAGTCGTATCCTAACAAGTCGTTTGCTTGTTCAATATCACCTTGTAGCAATAAGTCTCGTACAGCTGTAGAACTAATCTTTCCACTCGCATTTTTTTGCTCATCAACTGTGATAATCTCAAAACGATTCGAAGCATACTTTGGTAATAATTCCATATTCGCGATGTCCCGTTTTCCGTATGTGTAGTCAAATCCAGCTACAACCACTTTCGCATTTAAACCCACGATGTATTGATCAACAAATTCTTGCGGTGAAAGTGCTCCAAACTCTTTTGTAAAATCCACTAAATAGAAGATATCTACACCAAGCTCTTCTAATAATTCCTTCTTACGTTCTAGCGGCGAGACATATTGAATGCTTTCAGGATCAACGTTTTGGAAAATAACAGATGGATGTTGATTAAAAGACATCACTGCTACTTTAAAGCCGCGTTCTTGGGCAACCTTTTTCGCTGTGGTAATCACTTCTTGGTGTCCTAAATGAATTCCATCAAAGAATCCTAAAGCAAGGACAATCGGTTCCTGAAGTATACACTCTTTTTTGTAAGGGTGTGTTAACTCAATTGTTTGCATTCTTCTCTCCTTTCTAAAACATTTTAATTGGTTTTAATAAGCCTTTTTTCGTAGGATGAGAACCGTAAATCGAAATAAGTTGGTCTTCGTAATAACAAGCAGTCGGTGCTACAATCTGAGGAAATTCAGCTTGAGATAATATCGCACCGTTTTTAAAACGAATGTATTCATCTTCAGTTAAGTCGATTCGAGGATAGTCTGCAAATACTAAATCAACAGGCTTAAGAGCTTCTTGAGCTCTATCGTTTTGAGCAAGCTCGTTAAGTTGTTCTAAGGTAATGCAATCGTCAGAGTGGAATGGACCACTTTTCACACGGGTTAATTGCGACATATGTGCTTCTACACCCAATGCTTTTCCTAAATCAACAGAAAGTGTGCGCACATAAGTCCCTTTGCTGCAACTAACCTCAAATTTCCACGATTGTGTCTTCGTTTCACCATTATAAACTGGTTCTGAAATACGTTTGAAGTCATAGATGGTCGCCTTCCTTATAGGACGCTCCACTTCTTCTCCTGCTCTTGCATATTCATAAAGACGTTTCCCGTTCACTTTTACAGCAGAATACATCGGCGGGATTTGAGTGATTTCTCCAATAAGGCTTTGCATTTTTTCATCAATCTCTTGAACTGAAAACGGTGTTTCGATTGGTGTTGTTGCAACAACTTTTCCATGAGCATCCTCTGTTTCGGTAGAAAACCCTAATGTAATCTCACCTTGATAGACTTTGTTGGCTTCATGAAGGTTCTCCACAACCTTAGTCGCTTTACCAACACAAATTGGTAACACTCCATCCACCTCAGGATCCAGCGTTCCAGAATGCCCGACTTTTTTCGTTTTCAATATTTTTCTAACTTTATAGACACAGTCAAACGACGTCATGCCTTTCTCTTTCCATAATGGAAGGATTCCGTCCATCCCATTCATCCTTTCACGCTTTACATTTGCTTATTTATTGTATCATAATTCGCACTTTTCCACATAGATTATGAATATAGCTTTTTAGGCGGTAAATATGGTAATATAGATAGGTAAACTTATTTGATAGGAGTGACTTTAATGTCTAGAGTATATATTGTAACGGACTCAACAGCTGATTTAACTGAAGAAGAAGTACAACAATTTGAAATCTCTATCGTTCCAATGAATATCTCAATCGACGATGAAAACTATATCGATGGAGTTACTATTACAAAAGAAGAATTTAGACAAAAAATGATTGAAAGTGATGAATTACCTAAAACAGCGCAACCTTCTATCGGTCGTTTCGTTGAAGTATACGACGAACTTGGAAAAAACGGTGATTCTGTTATTTCAATTCAGATGATGCGTTCTATTAGTGGTACTGTGGATGCTGCTCGTCAAGCAGCCGACATCACGGAAACAAATGTGACTGTTGTCGATTCAGACTTCACTTCAAGATCTATGGGAATGATTGTTAAAGAGGCAGCTAAGGCAGCACAAGAAGGTAAAACAGTAGAAGAAATTCTTGAGATTGTTGAAGATGCTAAAAAACGCACTACCCTTTATTTAACTGTAGTAAACTTAGACAACTTAATCAAAGGCGGCCGTATTAGCCAATTGATGGGAATGTTCTCAAACTTACTCAATATCAAATTATTCCTACAAGTCATTAATGGCAAGATTGAAATCATCCAAAAAGGTCGCGGTCTAAAATCACTTCAAAAGAAATATGAAGAGATTTTCGAACAAATGAAAGCTGCTCCAAATGGCATTCAAGAAATCGGAATTATGCATGCTGGTCTAAGTGAATTTAACGAAGGAAATATTGCTCGTGTACGCGAACTCTTCCCTGATGTGCCACTCACAATTGTAACAACATCACCAATCATCATGAGCCACACAGGCGTTGATGCAATGGCGATTACTTACTTAGAAAATAAATAAAAATAAGCAACTAACTCTGACTTTCAGAATTAGTTGCTTTTTTTGTTAGTTTAAGATTTGTCCAATAAAGATACCAACATAAGTACCAATAATGTATCCTAGCGTCCCTACAAGCATTGTAGGAGCTACGAAACGATGCCATCCTTTAGAAATAGCCATTGCTGCCGCTGTTGTTGGTCCACCAATATTCGCATTTGAAGCCAGAATAGCTTCCTCTACTGTGAAACCGAAGATTTTTGCACCAGCAAAAGTCACTGCCATGTTCACAAAAACCATGATAGCACAGAACACCAATAACAATGGAGACTTTTCAATGATTGCTCCGATTGAAGCAGGAATTCCGATTACTACGAAGAATAAGTAAATCAAGAATGTTCCAATTTCGTTTGCCCCACTAATCTTCTTGAAGTATTTCGCAAAAATCGTTGAGCACGCTACTGTTAATGTTGTTAGAATTAAATATTTATTCGAAACTAATTGAATAAGACTGTTATCACCTAGACCTGAAATAATTTCAGATAATGTAAAGCTAATAGTTACGATAACAACAGAAATAGCAAAAACAAAAGCTACATCTTGAACAGTTATGACAGTGTCTTTGCCATAAGCTTTTTCTTCTTCCTCTTTTACACCTTCTGTATACGCAAATTTGAAATGCTTCTTGAAGAATCCAATCGAAGGAATCATCAGTAAAATTAAGAAGTAGAATACCATTAACAAGTTATCCGCCACTGTTGCAGCTGAAATGAGTTCTTTTGGAATTTCAAAAGCGGATGAAACAGCTACAAAGTTAACTCCACCACCAATATAACTTCCAACCATCATTCCAGCGATATGGTTTAGTACAGGGATTGCTTTAGACAAGGCTAAATATCCTAATACTGCCCCAAGTACAGTCCCTACAGAACTAATGAGGAAGATAGCAAGCAATCTCCCGCTCTCTTTCCAAATTTGTTTTAAATCGCATTGGAATAAAAGCATTGGGATGGCTAAAGGAACAACAACTCCCCAAACTTGATCATATACAGGCGATTCTGTAGGAATTACTCCTAAATTGCTTAATGTCGCTGCCATTAACAGACCTATAATCGCTCCACTAATCTTTGCAGCCCATTTATATCGATTTTCTAAAAAGATACTGATAGTCGCAATCCCAACGATAATAGACCACAATACCCATGTATTATTTGCATCAATCATAAAACACCTCTTCTGGCTTTTTAAATACACACGAAAATTATCATATATGATAATTTTTTACTAAAAAGGCAAAAGAGTTGTTTCTGTTTGATGTCCTTTTGCCCTTAAAATTATTATCTTTGTTCGTCTTCTTCTTGAATTGATTTTAAAAGCTCATCGATATGATTACCGTAATCCACTGATTCATCACGTTTAAAAATCAATTCTGGAGTCTTGTACAATGAAAGACGTTTGCCTAATTCACGACGGATTAAGCCTTTTGATTTTTCTAAACCACGTTCAGTCGCTTGACGTTCACTAGCTAATTTTTGAAGTGTTGTATAGTAGATAGTTGCAATTTGCAAATCACCAGTTACTTCTACTTCAGTAATTGTAATTTCTTGTACACGTGGGTCACGCACTTTTTTAGATAGGATATCATTTACTTCTCGTAAAATTTCTTGTGACACACGTCCAACTCTAAAGTTTGCCATTTTGTCTCCTTTCCAACGAAAGAGGCACTGCAATCAGTCCCTCTTCGTTCTAGTTAAATCATAAATTTCTTCTTTAATTTGGTCGATTCAAACCGTATTTTCTCGCACTATTTGTATAACGGCTTGAAAATTCTGAATCGACGTGCGTTTCCCGAAACATCCGCACGACTATCCTAGTCGTTTACGGTGTTCCGGTCCAACGGTTCGATTCATAACGAATTTTCTCGCACTATTTTCGTTTAATCTCGACCATTTCGTATGCTTCGATGATGTCGTCTACTTTAATGTCGTTGTAGCCTTCAATCATGATACCGCACTCGAATCCAAGTTTAACTTCTTTAGCGTCGTCTTTGAATCGTTTCAAGCTTGCTAATTCACCTTCGTAAATAACAATGTTATCACGGATTAAACGAACTGAGCTTGAGCGTTTAACAACACCTTCTAATACGTATGAACCAGCAATTGTTCCAAGTTTAGATACAGTGTATGTTTCACGAACGATTGCTTGACCAGTAATTTTCTCTTCGAATTCTGGATCTAGCATACCTTTCATCGCTGTTTCGATTTCGTCGATTACGTTATAGATGATACGGTGTAAGCGAATATCTACTTGATCAGATTCCGCTTGAATTTTCGCTTGTGGCGTAGGTCTTACGTTAAATCCGATGATGATTGCGTTACTTGCTGTTGCAAGAGTAATATCGCTCTCGTTGATTGCCCCTACAGCTGTATGGATAATCTTCACGCGCACGCCTTCAACTTCGATTTTTTGTAAGCTTGATGCTAATGCTTCAACAGAACCTTGTACGTCAGCCTTGATGATAACGTTAACTTCTTTCAATTCTCCTTCTTTTAATGTAGAGAATAAGTTATCTAATGTGATACGGCTTGAAGCGTTACGTTGTTCGATTAAAGCACGTTTTGCACGTTCTTCACCGGCTGCACGAGCAGTTTTCTCGTCTTCGAATACTACGAAGCGGTCACCGGCTTGAGGTGAAGCGTTAAGACCAGTGATCTCAACTGGAGTCGCTGGTAAAGCAGTTTTCACACGACGTCCTTGGTCATTCACCATTACACGGACACGTCCAAATGTATTCCCACAACGATTGGGTCCCCAACCTTTAAGAGTTCCTTCTTGAACTAATAATGTTGCGATAGGTCCTTTTGTTTTATCTAAACGAGCTTCGATTACAGTACCTAAAGCTAAACGGTTAGGGTTTGCTTTCAATTCTTGAACTTCAGCTACTAAAAGAATCATTTCTAATAATTCTTCAATATTTTGGTTGAATTTCGCTGAAATCTCAACGAAGATTGTGTCCCCACCCCATGCTTCTGGAACAAGTCCTAAATCTGAAAGTTCTTGCATGACACGTCCAGGGTTGGCTGCTGGTTTATCAATTTTGTTTACAGCAACAATAATTGGAACATCTGCCGCTTTTGCATGGTTAATCGCTTCGATTGTTTGTGGCATTACACCGTCATCGGCTGCTACTACGATAACTGTAATATCAGTGATGTCCGCACCACGCGCACGCATCGTTGTGAAGGCCGCGTGTCCTGGAGTATCTAAGAATGTAATTGGTTTGCCATCGATTTTGATTTGGTACGCACCGATATGTTGAGTGATACCACCTGCTTCACCCGCTACAACTGAAGAGTTACGTAATTGGTCAAGCAATGTTGTTTTACCGTGGTCAACGTGTCCCATGATTGTTACAACTGGAGGACGTACTGTGCTTTCTTCGCTTTCTGCAGCTGCTTCTTCAAAGTATACATCTAAATCAGAAATATCTTTTTCGATTTTTTCTTCAGCATCCATACCGTAGTCTGCTGCTAATAATTCAATTGCATCTTTAGAAAGACCTTGGTTTAATGTTGCCATTACTCCTAATAGGAATAATTTTTTGATAATTTCTGCTGGTTCACGTTTGATTTTCTTCGCTAATTCAGCAACTGTCATACCATCTGTATATACTAATACTTCTGGTAATTCATGGAATTTTCGTGCTGGAACAGCTGGCTTCGCTTTTTGTTCTTCACGACGGTTTCCTTTTTTACCTTTTTGGTTACGATTTTTCTTGCTAAAACCATCATTGTTAAAATCGTTAAAACGTTGTTGGTTTCTTCTGTCGTTATTGCGATTGTTTCTTGGTGATTCGAAACGATCGTTATTGTTGTTTTGTTTTTGATTGTTACGTGGACGTTCTGCTTGTCCTTGTTGGTTTGAACGAGCTTCAGTGCGTGCTGGTTCTTTCTTAAATGAAGGACGGTTACCATTCGCATTTTGTTGCTTTTGATTTGGACGTTCTTGATTTCTCTTATCGTTTTGTTCATGACGTCTTTGATTTTGAGAATGGTTACGTTCTTGATTTTGTTTGTGTTGTCCTTGTTTTGGACTGTGGTCTTCTCTCTTTGTAAATTCTTTCTTAGGAGCGTGACCTTTTTCTACTTCTTTTTTAGGTTCAGCTTTTTTCACTTCTTGTTTTGGAGCAGGTTTTGATTCTTTCTTTTCAGCTTTTGGTGCTGGTTTAGCAGCTGGCTTAGAATTCCAAGCTCCTTTAATTTTTGAGATTTCAGATTCTTCCATAGTAGACATATGGCTATTGTATGAAATACCTACTTCTTTTGCTTTTTCAATAATTTCTTTACTAGCCACATTTAATTCTTTCGCTAATTCGTATACGCGAGTTTTCGACATAGTCTCACCTTCCTATTCGTTCATATCGTTAAATCCCTTCATCTTCAGTAGACTCTTGTAAACCCTCGATCATCAACTAAAACGATGGAACGTCTCTTGCCGATAGCTAAAGACAATTCATCCGTTTCAAATTGCTGAACAAAAGGAATTTCATAATATTCACATTTGTTTTTGATTTTTTTAACCGTGTTTGCACTACAATCTTTGGTACAAATCACTAAGTTTCCTTTTTGTCTTTGAATACTTTGGATAACTTGCTCCTCACCACTAATAAGTTTACGAGCAGCTGTTGCCATCCCAAGTAGATTCAAAGCTCTTTGTTTAACGAGCTCTTCCATCACTAAACAACTCTTTTCTTGCTTTTTGATGTTCTACATAAGCGAGAAGTTCTTCATAAAATGCATCTGGAATTTCAATTTCTAATTGTTTTTCAAATAGACGGTTTTTCCAAGCTTTCTCTACTAATGTAGGTTCAAGAGTAATATAAGCGCCACGGCCGTTTACTTTACCAGTTGGGTCGATTTGTGCAACACCTTCAGCGTTACGAACTATACGAACCAACTCTTTCTTCGGCATCATTTCACCAGAAGCGATACAACGGCGCATCGGAATCTTTTTCTTTTTCATCGTGCACCTCCTGTATTTTATTCTTCTTCAGAAGAAGTTTCTTCTGTTTCTTCAACAACTGGATTTGCTAAGTTTTCTAAATACTCTTCATAAGCAGTTTCAGATTTAATATCAATACGGTATCCTGTTAATTTCGCAGCTAGACGTGCATTTTGACCACGTTTACCAATTGCAAGAGATAATTGGTGATCTGGTACAACAACGATACAACCATTGCTATCATCATTAAATTCAACTTTAAGCACTTGAGCTGGGTTTAATGCGTTCTTGATGTAAACTGCTGGATCTTCGTTCCATTCCACGATATCCATGTTTTCACCGTTTAATTCTTCAACAATGTTATGAACACGTTGTCCACGAGGTCCTACGCATGTTCCAACTGGGTCTAAGTTAGCATCATTTGAACGAACAGCTACTTTAGCACGGTCCCCTGCTTCACGAGCGATAGAAACGATTTCTACAACGCCGTCGTAAATTTCAGGAACTTCTTGTTCAAATAAACGTTTTAATAAATCTGGATGAGTACGGCTCACGAAAATTTGAGGTCTTTTGTAGTGTTGTCTACTTTAGAAACTAAAACTTTGATACGTTGATCAGGTAAGTACTCTTCTGTTGGGATTTGGTCTTGTTTTGCCATACCAGCAACGATACGACCAAGGTTTACGTATACATAACGGAAATCTTGACGATCAACAACACCTGTCATAATTTCATTTTCGTATTGGATGAATTCATTGTAGATGTTTGTACGTTCAGCATCGCGAAGACGTTGCATAATCACTTGTTTAGCTGTTTGAGCAGCAATACGTCCGAAGTCTTTAGGTGTTACTTCAAAACGAATTTTATCACCAACTTCATATGCTTTGTTTTTCGCATGTGCTTCTTCTAGGCTAACTTCAAGAGTTGAATCGAATACATATTCAACAACTTCTTTAACTGCATATACATGCATGTTGCCTTTCTTTTGGTCAAACTCCACTTCAACGTTTTGAGCTTGTCCATAGTTTTTCTTATACGCAGACACTAAAGCTGCTTCTAAAGCTGTAATAACAACATCTTTAGAGATTCCTTTTTCTTCTTCGAGAACCGTTAATGCTCGTAGCATTTCTTTACTCATGTGTTTACTCCTTTACTCCTTAGAATTTGATTGCAAGACGTGCTTTTGCAATATTCTTACGATCAATTGTAAATTCTTTTGTTCTTGTTTTGATTTGTACGTTTAATGTTACCGTTTCTTCATCGACTGAAAGAAGAGTTCCTTCAAGGAATTTCTCACCTTCAACGTTTTGATAAAACGATAAGTGTACATATGAACCAATCGCTGCTTTTAATTCTTCCTCGTTTCTTAACGGGCGCTCTGCACCTGGTGAAGAAACTTCTAAGAAGTAAGCTTGTGGAATTGGATCTGGGTCTTGTGCATCAAGAATTTCACTAAATTTTTCACTCATAAATCGCGCAGTCATCTAAATCGATACCGCCCGGTTTATCTAAGTAAAAACGTAGAAACCAATTCTTTCCTTCTTTTACAAATTCTAAGTCGAATAACTCAAAGCCTTCTTTTTCAATTACTTCTTTAGTAAGCTCTGTTACCGTCTCAGTTACTTTACTCATAGCCTCAACCTCCTTGCTACTTGAGTCCATGTCGATAAAAAGAGTGAGCGTTTCCGCTCACTCTCCTCTCAACTACTATTCTACTTTGTTAGTATACCATATACTTTGTTAAAATACCAACTATTGTGATATTAGAACAAATCATCGAATAATGATAATTGGTTTTCATCTGGTAAGTGGTCTAAGACTTTGTTTTCTGTCATATAGTCAATAAGCGTCTTCGATACTTTACCACGTGTCGCCAAATCTTTCTTCGATAGGAATGGTTGTTCTTGTCTTGCTTCAACGATTTTGTTTGCAACGTTCAAGCCTAATCCTTGAATCGCTCTAAACGGTGCAATGAGTGAATCACCTTCGATGACAAAATTACTTGCTTCAGATTTATCCACGTCGACCATCTTGAAGTGGAAACCACGTTCCACCATCTCGTTGGCTAATTCAAGAACGGTTAGCAAGTTTTGTTCTTTCGTACTTGCTTCCATTCCCTTTTCGCGAATTTCTTTAATACGTTTCTTAATCATCTCTTTCCCTTGTGACATGGCAACGATATCGAAATCTTGCGCACGCACTGAGAAATAAGCACAGTAGTATAACAATGGTTTATGTACCTTAAACCAAGCAACACGCAATGCCATTAAAACGTAGGCTGCCGCATGGGCTTTCGGGAACATATATTTAATCTTCAAGCACGATTGAATATACCATTCTGGTACATTGTTTTCTCTCATAATCGCTTGGAAGTCGTCAGGAATTCCTTTCCCTTTACGAACTCCTTCCATGATTTTGAAGGCAATCCCTTCTTCAACGCCTTTATGGATTAAATACACCATGATGTCGTCACGACAACCGATAACATCGGCAAGTGGGATATTATGAAGACGAATTAATTCTTCAGCATTTCCAAGGTATACGTCGGTACCCGTGTGACAAACCAGAAATTTGAAGTAATTCAGTGAATGTTGAAGGTTTTGTTTGTTCTAACATTCCACGAACGAATTTCGTCCCAAATTCTGGAATCCCAAGTGTCCCTGTATTGGAATCGATTTGCTCAGGAGTCACTCCCAACACTTCAGTACCACCAAAGATTTTCATCACTTCTGGATCATCAGGTGGAATCGATTTTGGATCCATTCCTGATAAATCTTGTAACATACGAATTACGGTCGGATCATCGTGTCCAAGAATATCAAGTTTTAATACATTATCGTGAATTGAATGGAAGTCAAAGTGGGTTGTTCTCCACTCAGCACTCAAATCATCTGCTGGGTATTGAATTGGCGTAAAGTCATACACATCCATATAGTCTGGAATTACAATAATCCCACCCGGGTGCTGACCTGTACTTCTTTTAACCCCTGTACATCCACTAGCTAAACGCTCAATTTCAGCTTGACGAAGTTCGAGTCCTAAATCACGTTCATACCCTTTTACATAACCAAAAGCAGTCTTTTCAGCAACCGTACTGATTGTTCCTGCACGATATACATAATCTTCCCCGAACAATACTTTTGTATAGTTATGCGCTTGTGGTTGATATTCCCCACTAAAGTTCAAATCGATATCGGGAACTTTATCTCCGTAGAATCCAAGGAGGTTTCAAACGGAATGTCATGTCCATCTTTAACCATTCTCGTATTACATCTTGGACAGTTTTTTTCAGGTAAATCAAAACCTGAACCAACAGAACCATCATCAAAGAATTCTGATAATTGACATTGAGGACAACGATAGTGTGGGGCTAATGGATTCACTTCGGTAATTCCTGTTAATGTCGCAACTAGAGACGAACCAACAGACCCACGTGATCCAACCAAATACCCGTCCTGATTACTCTTTAATACAAGTTTTTGAGCAATTAAATAAATTACCGAAAAACCATTTCCAATAATACTCTTTAGCTCTTTTTTAATACGATCCTCAACAATTTTTGGTAAAGGATTTCCATACCATTCATGTGCTTTATCGTAACTCAATTTAGTAATTTCATCTGCGGCACCTTCAATTTTAGGAGTAAATAAATCATCTTTCACTGGAGTAATTTCTTCCAATTGTTCGCTAACCCAATTCGAGTTCGTCACGACCACTTCATAAGCTTTTTCTTCACCAAGAAACGCGAATTCTTTTAACATCTCATCAGTCGTTCTCAAGTGTGCATCAGGATATTCTTGCGGGACACCATTGTTCAATGATGTCAGAAGAATTTCACGATAAATCTTGTCTTCTGGATTTAAGTAGTGAACATTCCCTGTTGCTACAACCGGTTTTCCTAACTCTTCTCCCAGACGGACTAAGTTTTGAATAATCTCTTCTAAATGGTGCTCGTTACGAATCAATTCTTTTTTGATTAAAGGTCGATAGATGGCTTTCGGCATAATTTCAATATAGTCATAGAATTTAGCCTTTTCTTTTGCCTCGTTGTACCCTTTTTGCATCATCGCTTCAAACACTTCACCTTCAGCACAACCTGAACCTAATAGGAATGAATCACGACGGCTTGAAAGCATACTTCTTAAAATACGAGGGACGCGATAGTAATACTCAATATTAGATTGAGATACAACTTTGAACAACTCTTTTAATCCAGCTTGGTCTTTTGCAAAAATCGTCGCATGGAATGGACGCCCGTTTTTAAAGACTTCCTCTGGATGAATATTGGTATTTAATTCATCGTGATACAACAGATTATGCTCTGTAGCCGCTTCTTTTAAGAAAATATGGCATAAATAACCCGTTGTCTCAGAGTCGTACACAGCACGGTGGTGTTGTTCAAGTGCAACATTATACCGTTTCGCTAAAGTATTTAAACGGTGAGACTTCAGTTGTGGATGCAACATACGAGACAATTCCAAGGTATCGATAACTGGTTGATTTGTTTTTGGAATTCCCACATTTTCGTATCCTGTGTTTAAGAAGCCCATATCAAAACTTGCATTATGCGCTACAAGAATACAGTCTTTAGAAAATTCATGGAACTCTTTTAAGACTTGTTCTGCTGATTTTGAGCCTTTTACCATCTCATCAGTAATCCCTGTTAATTGAATGGTTGTTGCTGATAATGGATGACCTGGATCGATAAATTCTTCAAACTTATCAACTACTACACCATTTTTCATTTTCACGGCGGCTAATTCGATGATGCTATCATAAATCGCAGAAAGACCGGTTGTTTCCACGTCGAAGACCACATAAGTCGCATCTTCTAATAAAATATGCTGTGGATTATAGGCAACGTTCACATGATCATCTACGATATTTCCTTCTAATCCGTATAAAATCTTAATACCGTTTTTCTTACCAGCTCCATGTGCTTCTGGATAAGCTTGTAAGTTTGCATGGTCAGTAATGGCAATCGCCTTATGTCCCCATTTAGCCGCTTGACTAATCAAGTCGCTTGGAGCATTCGTTGCATCCATCACAGACATATTCGTGTGCATATGCAACTCAACGCGTTTTTCGCCTTCTGCCTTATCTTTTCTACCTTCACGATTCACAGCGTTCATATCACGGATAATCATTCCCAATTCTTGAGAGAACTTATTCACTTCAATCGTACCGAACGCTCTAACCCATGTTCCCTTTTTCAACCCTTCAAGCGCTTGTTCGTCTTCAGGAGTTGATGGGAATAAAGTGGCACTGATGGAAGAAGTATAGTCTGTTAATTTAATATTTCCGAACAACTTCCCTTTTGCTTTACCACGACGAAGTTCGATATCAAAAATCTTCCCTTCGATTACAACATTGCGCTCTTCTTCGAAAATATCAGCAATAGCACGAACTTCACTATTCGATTTAATCGGTTTCCCATAAATTACCCCTTCAGGTTTAGAAGAAGATGGAGCGCCTGATTTTCTCTGAGGAGCTTTGGAAGCGGCAAGTTGTGCCGCTTTTTGAGCTTCGTTAAACTCTTGTTCGATTTGTTGTTCTTTTTGAACAAACTCTTCTGCCATGCGATCCTGCAACTCATCATCCACATGAATTTGAACGCCAAGCTTAGGGAAGCCGGCTTCCATATAAGCTTGTTGGATTCTTGGAACGCAATTATTCGTTAAGTGCATCTTTGTTAATTCATTTGGACAATGAAGTTTTAGTTGATTTTTCGCATATTTTGGAGTTTGATCCGCTAAAATTTGATGAGAAACTGCAGATTCATCTTTCAGTGTCTCTAGCACATATTCCCAATAAGACTGAACGAGTTCTTCTGTCACTCCAGCCCCATCATCTGTTGTAATCACAGCTTTTCCGCCGAATTGACGGTAAGTGTCATTCAAGGCATCAGTGAATAGTTTAAATTTCTCGTACATAAAGATTACTGGATTATGAATATGGAACGTCCACGTTTTATCCAATTTCGAAATATCGATTCGAACTAATTTTGCCTCATCAAATTCTGGAGAAAAAATACTAGTGTCAGCAAGATTAAATTGCTCGATCACTTTTTTCATTAAATCCTTTTGTGATTGACTCATGGTTTCCTCCTTTTTTATTACATAAGAAGAGTGCTCCACCATCGCAGAGACACTCTCTTGTCTAATTAAATAATTTCATAATATCGTTCCATGTTACAAGAAGCATTAACGCAAATAGGAAAATAGCTCCCGCAATTGTTAAATAGCCTTCTTTTTCTGGATCGAGTGGTTTCTTACGAATCCCTTCAATGACATTCAGAACGAGTTTTCCACCATCTAGCGCTGGAATTGGTAACAAGTTCATTACACCAAGGTTGGCACTAATCATCCCCATGAAAGCAAGTAAATCAATGAATCCATTTTTAGCCACTTGTGAAGTCATTGAGTAAATCGCAACTGGTCCACCTAGTTGATTTAAATTAAATCCTCTCGTAAAGAGTGAACCTAATGCCGAGAGCACTAATACGACAACAGAAACAGTTTGCGTAAATCCATAAACAAGAATGGAAAGAATATCATTTTTTTAAGAATTCTTGTCACACCAAATTGCCCTACTTTTTGAACCATCTGATGCTTCGACAGCTTTTAGGCGTCACTTGAACTTCTTGAGTTTTTCCCGTCACGTTCAATTGAAACCTCGAGAGCTTTATCCGCACTAGAACGAACAATTTTTTTTGTCATTTCATCCCATGAATGAATCTCAACACCGTCGATAGAAAGAACCTTGTCTCCCTCTTTTAGACCAGCCACTTGTGCAGCCGAGTCTTCAGTTACTTGTCCGATAATCGCATCATTAGTTGGTACTCCACCTTGCATGAAATCCAACAATAATAAATACTAAAATTGATAAAATAAAAGTTGTTCATTGGTCCAGCAGCATTTGTTTTTAATTCTGATTCCATAATGTTGCTGAATTGAACTGACGCTCCACTGGCGCAACGACTACTTCTGTTCCATCAGATTCAACAATTGTTGCAGTCTTCGAAACTGTTAGTGTCACTTTTTCTTCTGAATTAATGAAGTAACCAGTTAATGTCATATCCTTATGTAAGTCTGCATCTTCGATTTGGAAAGGTACAGAATTCTCGATAATGAGTTTATCGTCAAAAATTTAATTTTTTTGAACAATATTTTCACTATCTAGGACGATAGTAATCATCATCCCTGGGTTTGATTTCTTGTTCATCTTCATCATGACCAGCCATACGAACATATCCACCAATTGGTAATAAGCGAAGCGTATATACTGTTTCTCCCTTACGAACTTGGAAGATTTTCGGTCCCATCCCTATCGCAAATTCGCGAACTAAGATACCTGCTTTTTTTGCAAAATAGTAATGACCAAATTCATGAATAATCACGATGATGCTAAATACGAATAAAAATGCTATTAATCCTTGCAATTATTTCACCTCTTTTAAATATCCCCAAAGAATTTAAATACAATCTGGAACATTAACATAGCAAAGAATGTTGAATCGAAACGGTCCAATACTCCTCCATGCCCTGGGAATAAGTTTCCAGAATCTTTTATGTTAAATTGTCGCTTGTATGCCGACTCTACTAAATCACCTAATTGTCCAAAAATGGATAAGCAAACCATTAAGAGCACAAATTCAAATACTGAAAATTCAACTGGATTATAAAATGGAACTACGAGTAATCCTAATAATACAGAGCCAAGTACGCCACCAATAGACCCTTCAATTGTTTTATTTGGGCTAATATCTGGAGCTAACTTGTGTTTCCCAAACTGACGTCCCGCTAAATAAGCAAATGAGTCCGTTCCCCAAATGACAATAAAGACAAAAATTGCCATCCCAAAACTAATACTTCTAACAAATAGAATTCCAGAGAATCCACCACCGACGTATAAAGAAATCAGCGAACAAAACGCTGCATCTTCAAACGAAAATCGGTCACTCTTATAAACCGTTAACGTCATCAGTAACATCACCATTAAGAAATAAAAGAAGAAATAGTCAATTCCTCTTGGCAGGGCCACAAGTGGCTTCTGTGAGAATAGAAATGATAATGTTGCCAGTAATGTCAAAAGTCCTTCAATAGAGAAAATATTCATTTTCTTCATTTGGAAGAATTCATAAATCGCAACAATCGCCAACATTGCTAAAAGTGTTCTAAGCCAAAGGTCGCCTACAAAAAGAATTGGCAAGAATATACCTAAAGCAATAAGTGCGGTAATGACACGTTGTTTCATCTATGCAAGCCCTCCATAACGACGATGTCTTCCTTGGTACGTCAGAATGGCTTTATGTAAATCTTCTTCTGAAAAGTCTGGCCAGAAAATATCCGTAAAGTAATATTCACTATATGCTAATTGCCATAATAAAAAATTACTTAAACGCACTTCTCCACTTGTACGAATCATTAAATCTGGATCTTGTAAGTCTCCTAGGAAGCTTGTTTGTAACTTACTCGCAAAAGCTTCATCGTTGATATCTTCCACTGAGATTTCACCAGCTTGAACCTCGTTTGCTAGAGCTTTCGTTGCTTCAATAATTTCAGCACGAGATCCATAATTAAGGGCAAACGTTAATACCATTCCTGTATTATTCTTTGTATCTTCGACGGCTTTTAAGACGACTTGCTTTGTTGATTCTGGTAATTCATCAATAAATCCAATTAGTTGGATTTTCATATTTCTTTCTTGAAGTTCTGGCATAAACGTTCCAAAGAAGTCTCCTGGTAATTTCATAAGGAAACTAACTTCTTCTGTCGGACGTTTCCAGTTTTCAGTACTAAACGCATATAAGGTCATCGCTTTTACCCCTAATTCATCAGCAGCAATTGCGATACGTTTCACTGTACTCATGCCTTCTTTATGTCCCGCAATTCTAGGAAGATTGCGCTTCTTTGCCCAGCGACCATTACCGTCCATAATCACAGCAATATGTTGTGGGATATTCTCTCGATCAATTGAAACAGATTCCGTTGTTTCTTGTGGTTTTGATTGTTTCTTCCAAAAAAGCATATTACCCATTCCTTTACACGTATTTCCTTTCTATTGTAACAGAAGTTTAAAGTCATTTATAGTATTCTCTTTTTCCTTATGAAAAAATTACAAAAACAAAGACCCTGATTGGTTTCTAGGGTGAAAAATGGTATACTTAGAAACAGATTTATGAACCAGTAAAGGAGTTAACCATGATTACAATGAAAGATATCGTGTTAGAGGGACATCCTGCACTTAGAAAACGTGCTGAAAAGCTAACCTTCCCACTAACAGAAGAACAACAAGAACTTGCTAAAGAAATGTTAGAGTTCTTACATAATAGTCAAAACCCAGAAATTGCTGAAAAATATGAATTACGTGCAGGTGTTGGTCTTGCAGCACCTCAACTTGGTAAATCCATTCAGATGATTGCTCTTCTCGTTCCTGGTTTTGAAGATGAAGAACCTATTTTAAACGAAGTATGGATCAATCCTCGTATCATGCGTGAATCAGTGAAGAAAGCTTGCTTAAAAGAAGGCGAAGGCTGTCTTTCAGTAGAACGTGACGTACCAGGGATTGTTCTTCGTTCTGAACGCGTGACTGTTAAATATCAAGACGTGAACGGTGATGAATCGTACGCACATTAACAGACTACGAAGCCATCGTTGTACAACATGAAATCGACCATTTAAACGGTGTAATGTTCTACGACCACATTAATAAAACACAACCAATGTATATCCCTAAAGGAGCGGTTGTCATTGGCGAATAAGACACCCATTTTAGTCTTCGATTTAGATGATACACTCTACTCAAAACAGCAAGTCTTCTTAACCGCCTTAAAGAAATGCTATCCTACATTTAAAACGGATATCGATGTGTACAAGGTCTACCGAGAAAAAAGCGAGATTGCTTTTGAGTTGTTTACAAAGGGACAAATCACATTAGAAAAAAACCACTTATCACGAGTTGAAAGCACACTTTCGGCTCTTGGACTGGATTCTTCAAAAGAATCAGTTATTCATTTTAAGGAAACCTATCAATATGTGATGGATCATATCGAATTAGATGAAGACTGGTATCATTTTTTTGACAAAGTATCAAACCACTCTACTCTTGTTCTTCTAACAAATGGTCCTACGAACCATCAGTCGAAAAAAATTACATCACTTGGATTAGAAAAATGGTTTGACTCTTCTAGAATCTTCATTTCAGAGACGACTGGTGTTCCCAAACCACAAGCAGAAGCCTTTAAGAATGTAGAACAACTTTTTCCAGATATTAGTACAAACGACTTCTGGATGATTGGGGACGACCTTACAAATGACATTGAAGGTGCTAAAAAAAGATATTGGAATACCATTTATTTCAAATTAGGTGAAGAGAAATCTGATATGAACCCTAAAGCACTTTCAAATCCAAAAGAATTACTCTTAAAATTGGAAAAAGAGGCATTTATCAGCCTTTAAGATTATGAAAAAATAGGCATTCTATGATAAAATATGATAGAAACATTATGAAAAAAATTTAAAGGAGTACATACATGATTTTTAAAATTACTTACCAACCAACTAAAACGGAAGCTCCACGTCGTGAGAACACAGAAGCTTTATATATTGAAGCTAGTGACAAGGTAGAAGCCCGCCGCCTTGTGGATGAAAACACTGAATACAACGTAGAGTTTATCCAAGAGCTAGATGAAAAACACTTAGCTTACGAAAAACAAAACCCTGAGTTTAAATTAACGGTGTTCAAATAACATGAAGCCAAATATTAAAAATAACGAAACGGGCGTATTTGCTTTTGGCGGTTTAGGTGAAATCGGTAAAAACACATATGGCGTTCAATTCCAAGATGAGCTCATCATTTTGGATGCCGGTATTAAATTCCCTGAGGATGATTTACTTGGAATCGACTATGTGATTCCCGATTACAGTTATATCGTTCAAAATATTAATAAAGTAAAAGGTCTATTTATTTCGCATGGACACGAAGACCATATTGGTGGGATTCCTTTCTTAATTAAACAAGCGAACATCCCTATTTATGCAACAAAACTTGCGATGTCATTGATTCGAAATAAATTAGAAGAACACGGACTTTAAGAGATGCGATCCTTCACGAAATTGATGAAGACAGCGTCATTAAATTCCGTAAAACACAAGTGAGTTTCTATCGCACAACCCACTCTATTCCAGATGCATTCGGGATTGTGATTAAGACTCCTCCAGGAAATATCGTGTTTACAGGTGACTATAAGTTTGACTTTACTCCAGTTGGAGAACCAGCGAACCTTCACCGTATGGCACAAATTGGTTCAGAAGGTGTTTTAGTTCTTTTAGGAGACAGTACGAACTCTGAAGTCCCTGGATTTACTCAATCAGAACAAGTCGTTGGAAAATCGATTAAGGAAATTATCCAACGCGTGGATGGACGTATCATTTTTGCGACATTTGCATCAAACGTTTCTCGTCTAAAACAAGTAACGGATGTGGCTGTAGCAACTGGCCGTAAATTAGCTGTATTTGGACGTAGTATGGAAGCCAGCTTCCGCACTGCTCGTGAATTAGGTTATATTAAGGCTCCAGATGATACTTTTATCGATGGACGTGAAATTAACCAATACCCTTCTGAGAAAGTTATTATTTTATGTACAGGGTCTCAAGGGGAACCAATGGCGGCACTTAGTCGTATCGCAAATGGAACTCACCGCCAAATCTCCATTCAACCTGGTGATACAGTTATCTTCTCTAGTTCACCTATTCCAGGAAACACTTCAAGCGTTAACCGCGTTATCAACCTTCTTTCAGAAGCTGGTGCTGAAGTGATTCATGGTAAAGTCAACAATATTCACACTTCTGGACACGGTTCTCAAGAAGAACAAAAATTAATGCTTCGCTTAATGAAGCCTAAATACTTCGTACCAGTCCACGGTGAATATCGTATGCAGAAGATCCAAGCAAACCTTGCGACTCAAGTGGGAATTCCAAAAGAAAACTCATTTATCTTAAGCAACGGTGATGTTCTTGCAGTTACTGCAGACTCAGCACGTAGAGCAGGTCACTTCTTTGCTGGAGATGTTTATGTCGATGGAAATGGTATCGGAGATATCGGAAACATCGTTCTTCGCGATCGTAAGACACTCTCACAAGATGGTTTAGTCATCTGTGTAGCCACTGTTGACTACGAAAATCGTGAGTTAGTAGCAGGTCCAGATATGCTCTCCCGTGGATTTATCTACATGAAAGAATCAGGACAACTTCTTAATGAAGCACAAGCCATTCTTCGCGATGAACTTGAAGAACTCTTGGCAGATCCAGAAGAATTATTAAACGAACGTGTATTACGTAATAAAATTACAGATGTGTTAGGTCCTTTCCTATTTAAGAAAACAGAACGTCATCCAATGATTCTTCCAGTAATTCTAGGAGTTACTGAAGCAGATGCTTTAGAATAAAATAACGAAGAGGTGTACCGCTTTGCGGTACACCTCTTTTTCATCACTAAATTTAAACCCTTTTCCATGAAAATAATAGAGATTTCATAAACATTGCAAACAAAAAAAGAAGCAATCCTAAAGGATTGCTTCTTTTAGTAACTTCTTAATCTAAGAAGTCTTTTAATTGTTTAGAACGACTTGGGTGGCGTAATTTACGTAATGCCTTCGCTTCGATTTGACGAATACGTTCACGAGTAACCCCAAATACTTGCCCTACTTGTTCTAACGTACGGATTTCACCGTTTTTATCAAGACCAAAACGTAAGCGAAGTACGTTTTCTTCACGGTCTGTTAATTGTTCAAGAACTTCATCGAGTTGTTCTTTCAACAATGCGTATGCTGTGTGATCAGCTGGGCTTGTTGCGTTGTCGTCTTCGATGAAATCACCTAAATGTGAATCGTCCTCTTCCCCAATTGGAGTTTCAAGAGATACTGGTTCTTGAGCGATTTTTAGAATTTCACGAACTTTTTCAGTTGGTAAATCCATTTCTGCACCGATTTCTTCCGGTGTAGGTTCGCGTCCTAAATCTTGTAATAGTTGTCTTTGAACACGTACTAATTTGTTGATTGTTTCAACCATATGTACTGGAATACGAATTGTACGCGCTTGGTCTGCAATGGCACGTGTAATTGCTTGACGAATCCACCATGTTGCATAAGTTGAGAACTTGAATCCTTTTGTATGGTCGAATTTCTCAACGGCTTTCATTAAGCCCATGTTTCCTTCTTGGATTAAGTCCAAGAATTGCATTCCACGTCCTACATAACGTTTTGCAATGGATACTACTAAACGAAGGTTGGCTTCCGCTAACTCTTGTTTAGCTTCTGTATCGCCTTCTTGAATACGGAGCGCTAAAGCAACTTCTTCATCCGCACTAAGAAGTGGAACTCGTCCGATTTCTTTCAAATACATACGAACGGAGTCATTAATCTTCGTATTTGAAGATAAGGCAGTATCATCTTCAACAACGCCAGTTTCAGCTTCACGTTGGCTTTCTGCTGACAATTGTTGGCTTGTTGGTTCACCGTTAGCATCTACAACACTAACCCCTGCATCCTCAAACTTTTGAATTAATTTATCCATTCCTTCCGCATCCAACTCAAATGGGATTGCGATTTGCGCAGATAAATCATCGTATAAAATTTGACCGAATAATTTTCGTTCTGCAAGAAGCGTTGAAGTTGCTTCATTCAGTGTTTGACCTTTCATTTTTTTGAACTGTCATTCACCATTCCTCCATTCTATCTTTTCCTTAATTGTCGTTGAATCTCCATGATTTCGACCATCAATTTCTTTCTGGCTTCATCATCGTTCACAAGAGCAGCTCGATTCAACTCTTCCTTTTTTTGTGCTAACTGCTCTTTCAGAGTATTCTTTTGTGAAAGTACATATACTAAATCTTGAATCTCTTGTTCCGTACATTCTGGAGGAAACTGACCTAGTTCGATTTCAGATACCAGATTTCTGTTCATTAAATCTTTATCGTTTAAAAACAACATAAATTCTTGAACATCAAATTCCTCTTCTTCATTTCTAAACGCCTGAATATGTAAAAATAATTGCTCATATAATGCGTCTGGAAACGAGAATTCTGGATTAATACGATTCAGATATGTCCAAGCTTCATTATGATGCATCAAGCGATACATCAAATGCCTTTGAATACCTTCGTTCTTAATAAACGGTCTATTCATAACAGGCGTTTGCGGTTCCATACTTGGTACAGGCGGTGCTTGGAAATTCTGCGAAGTTTGAACTTGCTTTTGCTTCACTTGATTTTGAATCGTTGTGTAATCAAGATTAAATTCATCCGCAAGAGACTTCATCGCTAGATTCTTTTCAACATCATTTGTGAGTTTCGCTAGTTCAATAATCATCTCTTCGATATACTGAATCTTTTGACTCTCAACTTGCAGTTGATATTTCTTAGAAAGGAATCTCTTTTTAAATTGATAGATGGTTTCTTGCCCGTGTTCAACTAAATCGATAAACGCTTGGGGTCCACGTTGTTTAATAAACTCATCTGGATCCAGCCCATTATCAAATGGAATAATACCAATCGTAAAAGCATTCGTGGATTGAATCATTTCAATCGCACGGTTTGTCGCTTCCAGACCTGCTCTATCACCATCGTAAGCAATCAAAATCGTATCCGTCACATGACGAAGCTTTTGAATTTGCTCTGGTGTAAGAGACGTCCCCATCGAGGCTACCCCTAGTTGAACTCCCCGCTTGCCAAGCAGAAATAACATCCATATATCCTTCAAAAAGGATGACTTTATTTTCTTTACGAATATTTTTCTTTAGCTAAATCAAAGTTAAATAAGAAGTTTCCTTTTCGCAAAGAGCGGTGTTTCAGGACTGTTTAAATATTTAGCCTGTGAAGCGAACTCATCTGAATACCCTGGCAACACACGTCCAGAGAACCCAACGATTTGTCCATGTTCATTACGAAGAGGAATCATAATCCGCTGATTAAAACGATCAAAGAATCCTGATTTGACTTTCAACGAATAGACCTGTCGCTTCCATTTCTTGGTCTGTTAGCTCTAAATCTTGTAAGAGCTGTGTCAGCTGCGTGCGGTCTTTTAACGAGAAACCCAAATCCAAATTCTTTTAACGTATCAATCGTATAGCCACGATCCGTTAAGTAATGAAGTGCTTCTTGTCCACCTTTTGTATTAAATAGGACGTGCGAGTAAAACTCACTCGCTTTTTCATGTGCCGCAAACAATTTTCTCTCTTTTTGAGGAATTGCTTGTTGGCTAGAAGGGATTTCTACATCGAGAGGAATATGTGCAAGTTCTGCTACCCTAACAACCGATTCTGGAAAAGATAAACTTTCCAATTCCTGCATGAAGTTAAAAACATTTCCCCCGCGTCCACAACTAAAACAGTGGAATAACTGTTTTTCTTCTGTGACGGTAAACGAAGGTGTTCTTTCATCATGGAAAGGACATCGGCCAAAAAGGCTCTTTCCTTGCTTTCTCAATTGGACAAATTGCCCTACAATATCGAGAATATTCACTTGCGATTGTATACTTTGAATCGTTTCTTTTGATAATCGTTGACTCATAAAAAAACTCCCTCCATACACTACGCCTAATGATACAGCATATAATATATCACAATTCGCGATTTAATGCAATGGAGCAAGCTTTTTTCACTTATTAATTTCTTTTTACTAATTTAATAAAACAAGTGATACCGTATACGGTATCACTTGTTTTTTAGTCGGCAATAAATTCTTCAATCCACGCCCAAGCTTTCTCTACTCCTTCACCAGTTTCAGATGAGAATGTTAAGAATAAGTCTTCTGGTGGTTTTCCAAATGCTTTTCGAATCACGCTGACATGTTTATTCCATTTTCCACGAGGAATTTTATCACATTTCGTCATCACAATTCGATAAGGAATATTGTAATACTCTAAAAATTCACGCATTTGAACGTCTTCTTGACTTGGTTCATGTCTAAAGTCCACTAAGATAAGTACTAAACGAAGTGGTTCGCGAGTCGTAATATACTCCTCAATCATCTTCCCCCATTTTTCGCGTTCCTTCTTAGACACTTTAGCATACCCATATCCTGGTACATCCACGAAATAGAACTGTTCATTAATATGATAGAAGTTCAATGTTTGGGTTTTACCCGGTTTACTTGAAGTACGTGCTAAGCTTTTACGTTGAATCAACTTATTAATAAAAGAAGATTTTCCAACGTTAGAACGACCTGACAATGCAATTTCTGGAAGGTTTCCAGATGGATATTGCGCTGGTCCAACAGCACTAATTGTAAATTCGGCTTTATTAACCTTCATTTTCTAATCCTTTCTGAGTTGGCAACTTCACGAAGAATAGTAATACTGACCCGATTAGGAACAAGATAATTAGTGAAAATACACCATCTAATGAATTACCTGTCATTTGAGCGGTAATTCCTAGTAATGTCGTTCCTAAAATAGATGAGAATTTACCGAAAATATTATAGAATCCAAAGAATTCATTTGCTCTGTTGGCTGGAATCAATTGACCGAATAATGAACGGCTGAGCGATTGTACCCCACCTTGAGCTGTACCGATTAGAATTGCTAAGATAAGGAAATCTGTATACGAATTTAACCACAAAGCCATCACACAAATTAAAATATAAGTACCAATTCCAAGGAATAATGTTTTCTTGTTACCAAAGCGTTTTGATAAGTATCCATAAAGTAAACTAAATGGAAACGCTACGATTTGAACAATTAATAAGATAACAATCAAGCTATTGCTATCGAGTCCCATATCCGAACCAATTGCTGTCGCCATTTTAATAATCGTACCTACTCCGTCGATGTAGAAGAAGTAAGCAAGCAGGAATAAGAATACTTGTTTATGTTCTCCAATACGTTTAATCGTTCCCCATAAACGCATAAAACTTTCTTTAATAGGTTTCTCTGGTTTTTCAATAAATGATTTTTGAGTTACATGCAACCAGTACGGAACCGTAAAGATAAACCACCATGCGGCTGTAATAAAGAAACCAGCCATAACGATTGCATTTGAATTCAATCCACTAAACTGCATAATCATCATAAATAAAACAAACGGGAATACACTTCCGATATATCCGTACCCGTATCCAGCTGCGGAAATTCTATCCATACGATCATAAGTGGTTACATCCATAATCGAACTATCATAGAAAATGTTCGAAGCCGAATATCCGATTGCCGATAAAGTATACAATGCTAATAATAAAATCCATTGATCCGTTTCAGCAAACATCATTCCAATAACAGAGAATACACCTAGTAATGTACTCCAAGTAAACATAGGATTACGATATCCTTTGTAATCCGCTAAAGCTCCAAGAACAGGCGCCATAATCGACACGGCAAATGTCGCAATCGAGTTAGCATATCCTAAAAATGCAGTTGAATCAGCCGCACTAACTCCTGCGTTAGAGGATACTGTTTTAAAATACAACGGAAAAATGGCCGTAGTAATCATTAAAGAATAAACGGAATTGGCCCAGTCCTGCATAATCCAAGCGAATTCTTCTTTTGTGTAATGTTTCGATATTAAGGATTTCAATCCTTTCATGCTTTTATCTCCCTTAATCATATATTCTTAAATAAAAATAGAATGCAATATAATGCACCCATCATATCACATTCTATCCTAACATATTTTGTTGAAAAATCCCTAGGAAATCAATCGATTTTCTTCATCATACAAATCAGGTTCGCCCAGTTCCGTTCACAATCGCTTCTGTCACGACCACTTTTGTAATATCTTCACGACTTGGAATTTCAAACATTAAATCCATCATAACAGATTCAATAATACTTCTTAAACCACGCGCACCCGTACGACGTTCAATCGCTTTAGCAGCAATTGCTTGAAGCGCTGCTGGTTCAAACTCTAATTCCACGTTATCCATAGCAAAGAGTTTTTGATATTGCTTCACTAAGGCGTTCTTTGGTTTCGTTAAAATATCGACTAAATCGTCTTTACTTAACGGTTCTAACGCAGCAGTGATTGGAAGACGTCCAATAAACTCTGGAATTAGTCCGAATTTTTGTAAATCTTCAGGAATAATCAACTGCATTAAACTTTCATGACTTGATAAGTTTTTATTTGAAGATCCAAATCCAATGATTTTTGCACCAAGACGCTCTTTTACGATTGTTTCGATTCCATCAAACGCTCCACCAACGATAAATAGAATATTCGTTGTGTCGATTTGAATGAGTTCTTGATGTGGATGTTTACGTCCTCCTTGAGGCGGAACAGATGCAACAGTTCCTTCTAAAATCTTCAGTAAGGCTTGTTGAACCCCTTCACCACTTACATCACGAGTAATGGATACATTCTCACTCTTACGGGCAATTTTATCAATCTCATCGATGTAAATAATCCCTTTTTCAGCACGTTCAATATCGTAGTCTGTCGCCTGTAATAGTTTTAGAAGAATGTTTTCAACGTCTTCACCAACATAACCCGCTTCAGTCAATGTAGTCGCATCCGCAATCGCGAATGGCACATTTAAAATACGCGCTAATGATTGAGCTAAATAAGTCTTCCCAGAACCAGTTGGTCCAATTAAACAAATATTACTCTTTTGTAACTCAACATCGTCATCTTCACTAAATAAGTGATTAATACGTTTATAGTGATTATAAACCGCTACTGCTAATGATTTTTTTGCATGTTCTTGGCCAACAACGTAATCATTTAATACTTTTAGGATTTCTTGAGGTTTTAAGACCTCAATCATTTCATCCATCGTCATGGAAGAAAATTCTTCATCAATAATTTCTTTACATAAATCAACACATTCATTACAAATAAATACATCAGGACCAGCGATAATTTTCTTTACTTGTTCTTGTGATTTTCCACAAAATGAACATCTTACTTGTTTTGTTTCATCTTTATACAATCTGAAACCCCCATTCTTTTCCTGATTTTTCATTTTAAGAGTACCATAAGTCTCTATTTTCAACAAGAAATGTTGTTTCAAAAAGCGCCGGTCTCTAGTGAAACCGGCGCTTTCCTATTTAATTTTATAAAATTAAGCTTCTTTAGCAGAATCAGTAATTACAGCTAATGCTTTCTTCATTGAGATATCGTTTTTCAACATATCTACTGAAACAGCAGCACGAACTGCATCTTCTTCCATACCGTATTGAGCAGCTAATTCTTTTCACTTCGTTAGCTACATCTTCATCAGTTGCTTCGATGCCTTCTTCTTTAACGATTTGTTCTAATACTAAGTTAGTCTTAGTACGAACGTCAGCGTCTTTTTCCATCATTTTGTGTAAATCAGCTTCTGTTGTACCAGTGATTTGGTAGTACATTTCAGGAGAGATTCCGTTACGACGCATATCGTTTAAGTAGTGTTCCATTTGACGGTGAACTTCGTCGTGAACCATTTCATGTGGTAAGTCAACGATTTCAGCGTTTTCTACTGCTTTACGTAAAGCTTCATCTGCTACTGCTTCATCAGCTGCAGCGTTCTTTTCTTTTTCTAATTCAGTACGAATTTTTTCTTTTAATTCTGCTAATGTTTCAACTGAATCATCAACATCTTTAGCGAATTCATCTGTTAATTCAGGTAATTCTTTAGTTTTTACTTCGTGAACTTTAACTTTGAACACTGCTTCTTGACCTTTTAAGTTTTCAGCATGGTATTCTTCAGGGAAAGTAACTTTCACTTCAACTTCATCGCCTTCTTTAGCGCCAACTAATTGGTCTTCAAAACCTGGGATGAATGAACCTGAGCCTAATTCTAATGAGTGGTTTTCACCTTTTCCGCCTTCAAAAGCTTCATCACCTAAGAAACCTTCAAAGTCGATCACTACTGTGTCACCTAATTCAGCTGCTTCTTCTTTAACAACTAATTCAGCTGCACGAGCTTGTTCTTGTAATAAGCGATCTTCAACATCTTGATCAGTTACTGTACGATCTTGTTTTTCAACAGTTAACCCTTTGTATTCACCTAATTTAACTTCAGGTTTTACAATAACTTCTGCTTTAATCACCCATGGTTTACCTTTTTCGATTGATTCGATATCGATTTTTGGTTGAGTTACTGGGAAGATTCCAGTTTCTTCAACTGCGTTATCATATGCATCTGGTAAAAGAATGTTTAACGCATCTTGGTATAAAGCTTCTTCACCGTACATTTTTTCAAATACTTGGCGGCTTACTTTACCTTTACGGAAACCAGGAACGTTTACGTTCTTTTTAACGCGGTTAAACGCTTGGTCCAAACCTTTTTTAATATCTTCTTGTGAGATTTCAAATGTTAAAACAACTTTATTTGTTTCAACTTTTTCGAATTTTGCTGTCATATTATTCCTCCATAAATTCATTATTCACCTTAAAGATGAATGGATTTACATACTCATTTATTTTACAATACTCTTTGCCTTTTGTAAAACATAATTGACTTAAACACTACTAATTTAACAAGAATTTTGAATAGAGATTAAGAAAAAGTAACAAAAGCAATAGTTTTTCTCATTTTTCGCCCAAAATGTTATAATAGACGCCATAGGAGGGATAAAATGATTCAATATCCAAAAGGACAAAAACAATTATCACGGGCTACTCGGTCTCAAACAATGCAAACAAATTATAGTAGTCGCGGTATGGGTTTAGAGAACATATTGAATCAAACCAATGAACTCTATCGACTTCAAAAACGAGCGGTCATCCACAAGAAACCGACACCGATTCAAGTCGTTAAAGTAAACTACCCTGCCCGTAGTGCAGCGCAGATTACGGAAGCCTATTTTCGTCAGGCATCGACAACCGACTATAACGGTGTGTATAAAGGAAGATATATCGATTTTGAAGCGAAGGAAACGAAGAATAAAACTTCTTTCCCATTAAAAAATATTCACGAACATCAGCTAGAACATATGAAAGAGTGCTGTGAACAAGGCGGTATCGCATTTGTTATTTTTTATTTTTCTAGTTTGAAGGAATATTATTTACTTGAATACAAATGGATTGAACAATTCGTTCATGATTCAAGCACAAAACGTCAATCAATCCCGTTGACCTATATTAAAGAACATGGTCAATCAATTTCTCTATCGCTGCAAATGACGCTAAATTACTTAGATGCAGTAGATAGCTTATTATAAAGGAGGTCAATCTATGACTGAAAACAATACTGAACAAACCCGTTCATCTCAGCATCGTCATACAAAGAAAAAGGCACCTACTTCTTCTAAGAAAAAACTCTGGAAGAAAATTTTAATTGGCATTGCCGCTTTTGTAACTGTGGCTATTATTGCGATCGTCGCAATCTTCGCTTACTACGGTGCGACTGCTCCTACCATTCAAGCAAGTGATTTAGAAGGAGCTACTGAAACTAAAATCCTTGATAAAGATGGCGAACTTATTTATTCACTCGGTGGTGAAAAACGAGATCTTATCACCAGCGAACAAGTTCCTCAATTACTAAAAGATGCGATTACTTCAATCGAGGACAAACGCTTCTACTCTCATATGGGGATTGACCCAATCCGTATCGCAGGATCATTCCTACGAAATGCAAAAGCCGGTCAAATTACTCAAGGTGGTAGTACTATTACTCAGCAATTAGTGAAGTTAGCCGTATTCTCTACGAAGAAAGAAGACCAAACCTATAAACGTAAAATTCAAGAAATTATGCTAGCACTTCAATTAGAGCGTAATTACTCTAAGGAACAGATTCTTACGTACTATTTAAACAAAGTGTATATGGCAAATAATGTCTATGGATTTGGAACTGCTTCACACTACTACTTCAATAAAGAATTATCTGAATTAAGTCTACCTCAAGTAGCGCTTCTTGCCGGAATGCCACAAGCACCTAATTCATACGATCCATATGCGAATGCTGATCAAGCAAAAGAACGTCGTGACTTAGTACTCTATTCCATGAAAGAAAATGGAAAAATTACAAAAGAACAATATGATCAAGCGGTAGCTACTCCAGTTATTGAAGGCTTAATCGCACATAATAACAAAGTTGATAGTAATGATAAAGCACTTGTTTACGATTCGTTCGTAACAATGGTTTTAAAAGAAGTTCAAGAAAAAACAGGACTTGATCCTTATAACGATGGACTTACGATTGAAACAACTATCGACTCAAAAGCGCAACAACGTTTATACGATATCGTTAATACGAATGATTACATTCAATACGTGAATGACAAAATTCAAAACGCTGTTGTAATGTTAGACACAAAAACTGGTGCTGTTCGCGCCGTAAACGGTGGTCGTAAACAAAGCACATTACTCGGCTATAACCGAGCAACTGACAATTCACGTAGTACAGGTTCTACAATCAAACCTGTAATCGACTACGGTCCAGCCATCGAATACTTAAATTATTCTACTGGTCAAACCATCATGGACCAAAGAACAACATATTCAAATGGTGTTGAATTAAACAACTGGGATTTCAGTCACAAAGGTGCAATGACCTTACGTACTGCCCTCGTTTATTCTAGAAATACAACAGCCTTGCAAACCTTTAAAGCTGTTGGCGAAACAAATATCAAGTCATTCTTAAATAATCTAGATATTCAAATTAAAAATGATGGTCAAGACTATTTAGTAGAAAGTAACTCGATTGGTGCAGATATTTCACCAATTAAAATGGCTGCCGCATATGCCACATTTGGTAATTACGGTACTTATTCAAAACCATATACTGTAACGAAAGTCACAACTCGTGATGGCCAAGTAACCGAGTTTAAACCTGAACAAAAACAAGCGATGAAAGACTCAACAGCGTATATGATTACGGATGTACTAAAAGATTCATTCAAATATGGTTTCGCAACTCAAGCGGCTATTCCTGGTTTACCTACTGCAGCAAAAACTGGTTCATCTAACTACACTATTGAACAAAAACGTGCAATGGGAGCTAGTGATTATGAAGATATCATTCCTGACTCATGGTTTATCGGCTACTCTACCGACTACACAATTTCTGCATGGACTGGTTATGATAATCCGTATGAACAAGGTGGCGGTGTTGACACTACCGAACAAGAATATTCAAGACTTATTTATTACTACTTAATGAAATATATGGCTGAATCTTCTAGCGGAGATGATTGGGTACAACCAGACAGTGTTGTCAAACAACAAATCGAAATTGGATCTGACCCATTAAGCTTGCCTGGACCAAGAACTCCAGCGAACATGATTGCAACTGAGTTATTTGTTAAAGGACATGTCCCTACTCAACAATCTATGAACTATGGTACTAAGATTGAAGGACCAACTGGTTTGAAAGCTACTTACGATAAGAGTAAGAAGGCGTTGACAGTAACGTGGGATAATTATCAAACGAACTCTAAAGATAAGCCACAATACAAAGTCACTGTGAACGGGCAAACGCAAACTGTTTCAACAAATAAAGTGACATTCCAAAATATCAGTGGACCTAGCGTATCGGTAACTCTAGTTGTAACGGTTGGTAAAGATAGTTCTGACCCTATTACAAATGAGTTCCAACTAGAACAACCAACAACAGCTGAGGAACGTACGACTCAACAAAACCAGCAACAAACAATCGTCAGCAAAACAACAATAATAGCAACAATAACAATAACAATGAACAAACGACTCAAGAAGCTCGTAATCAATAGTTCAAACAAACAAGGCATTCTCTAATAGAGAATGCCTTGTTTATATCTATAAAAAGTAAAATAAAACCCCATGACAGCTAGTCATGGGGTTTCCAGTTTTACATCTACTCTTTCAGTAGAGTCAAAGTCAATCAATGATTACTTAGCATATTCGACTGCTCTTGTCTCACGAATAACTGTAACTTTAATATGTCCTGGATATTGGAGTTCTTCCTCAATTTGATTTTTGATGTCATGCGCTAAAATAATCGCTTTTTCATCACTAATCTTGTCAGGTTGTACCATTACACGAACTTCACGTCCAGCTTGAATCGCAAAGCTTCGTTCAACACCTTCGTGTTCTGTTGCAATGGCTTCTAATCTTTCTAATCGACGAATATAGTTTTCGATTGATTCACGTCTAGCACCTGGGCGAGCTGCTGATAAGGCATCGGCTGCTGCAACAAGTACCGCGATTGTTGAAGTTGCTTCTACATCACCGTGGTGAGAGGCAATCGCATTAACAACAATCTTATTCTCTTTATATTTCTGAGCGATTTCTGCTCCGATTTCAACGTGAGAACCTTCAATCTCATGATCGAGTGCTTACCGATATCGTGAAGTAAACCAGCACGTTTTGCAAGGTTCACATCTTCACCTAACTCACCAGCCATTACACCAGCAAGTTTAGCTACTTCGATACTGTGGTTCAATACGTTTTGACCGTAACTAGCTCTAAAGTATAAACGACCTAAAATCTTAATCAAATCAGGATGTAATGAGTGAATTCCAACTTCGAACGTTGCTTGTTCACCGATTGTACGAATACGCTCATCCATTTCTTTACGAGATTTTTCAACCATTTCTTCAATACGTGCAGGATGAATACGACCGTCTGAAATTAATTTTTCAAGCGTCATTTTCGCGATTTCCCGACGAATTGGGTCAAACCCACTTAATACCACCGCTTCTGGTGTTTCATCGATAATCACATCAATTCCTGTTAATGATTCAAGGGTACGAATGTTACGTCCCTCACGTCCGATAATACGACCTTTCATTTCATCACTTGGTAACGTCATAACCGTTACTGTGTTCTCTGAAACTAAGTCTGCTGCGGAACGTTGAATCGCTTGAAGAATAATATTTTTAGCATTTTTATCTGCTTCATCTTTTGCAAGCTGCTCAGACTCTTTAATCATGATGGCGCGTTCCTTACTTAATTGTTCAGTAATGTCCTTCATGATAATTTCTTGCGCTTCTTCTTTACTGATTGTAGAAATACGTTCCAATTCTTCTTGTTGTTTTGCTACGAGAGCTTCAGCTTGATTTTTCCTTTTCTCTGTTACTCTCTCAAGTTTTTCTTGGATTTTTGTTTCCTTCGTTTCAATGGATTGTTCACGTTTTTCTAGAATTTCATCCTTACGATCTAAATTCTTTTCACGTTGAATCATTCTCTTTTCTTGAAGAAGTACTTCATTTCGTCTTTCTTTTAACTCATTTTCAACTTCAGCACGATATTTATGATTTTCTTCTTTTGCTTCTAATAATACTTCCTTTTTTAAACGGTCAGCATCTTTTTCTGCATCTTTGATAATCATTTCAGCCGATTCGCGAGCTGCTACTAACTTTTTCTCGTAATTTGATTTGAAACCAATATATCCAGCAACAATTCCAATTATTAAAGCTAAGATCGCGAGGCCACCTACTACTACTGAGTCCATTGAGTCACCTCCGTCTCTATTTAATTTTTAATCAAAATAAATTGCATTGATAATTTTTATGGTTAAATGTGATTTAACACATAACATTATTGTATTCTTGAAACGTGCTAAAGTCAATTTATTTAAAGAATTTTTTTCAAAAAATCAAAAGGCTTTCAACAGCGAAATAAAAACATCGACTAATCGTATGACTAATCGATGTTTTCAAAATTATATGATTAATTTTCTTTCTTGCTTGTATAAACAAATCCTAAAGCAATCATTACAAGAACAGTTGCCATAAGCATTGTACTCACAAGTGGTGATGTACCTGTGTTTGGTAAATCTTTTTGTGGTTTTGATGGTTCAGGGGTTGGAACAGCAGGTGATGTACCTGTGTTTGGTAAATCTTTTTGTGGTTTTGATGGTTCAGGAGTTGGAACAGCTGGTGCCGTATACTTGTTTTTAAACGTTGTATCTGCATCATATGTTACAGTAGCAACATATTCTGTGCCCTCTTGTTTCACCTCAACAGAAACGTTTTTGGCGCTCTTATCGTAAGTGATTTGTGCATCATCGCCACTTACTTCTTCAACTGTGAATTTGTAAGTTCCAGCCTTTTCAAAGGTAACATCTTTAAATGTAATCATACCATCAGCAGCATTCTGAGCTGATTGAACTACATTCCCATTTTCATCTAATAGATTAAATGTGAATTCACCCTCTTGCAATTCACGACCTTCTAATTCTTTTTTGAATGTGAGGTCTTTTTTAATAGCTGAAAGAATACGGTTGGTAATAACTGAGTTTGTGCTTTCTGTTACAACTTCATGAGTATATCCTTCTGGAATAACTGTTTCTTCAACAGTGTACTTATAATCCACGCCATTATTAGACTCTGGCAATTCTGTGAAAGTATGTTCCCAATTATTCGCTTCAGACAACTCGATTGCTTCACCATAGTTTTCACCATTTTGCTTCAATCGACCCTTAATGGCTTTACGTAAGCCAAGTATATTGTTATTATCTTCCCATACTTTTTTAACAGTATGCGTTGTCGTTTTACGTGTATTTGTGATTGTAAAGCCTTCTTTTTGAGTTGCCTCACCAGTAATCACCGTATCGTAGTCTTTAGCATAGTTTTCATCAATGACTTCTTTTACTTGGTAATCCGTCACGGTTGGGTCAATTGTCTTACCGTCAATTGTCAGTTTAAAGATACCTTTCCAATCATTTGCATCATTTAGGACCATTGTTGCTAAAACAACATCTGGATTACTCTTACTGCTTAATTCCACTTTAATACTTGAAATAGAAGCGTCTTTTTCCCCATTCCAAATTTTGGCAACTGGAATGTATTGAGGTAATTGGTTTTTTACAGCATTTGTTTCACCAAATACTGTTGGATTTTCAGCGTCACGGTTTGTATAGAATACGTTCGTTGCTGTAAGTGTGTCTGTTGCGCCATCAGAATAATCTGGAGTTTTTATTTCCACTTGGAAGTTCACGACTTCTCCTGGAACAATCTTTTCACCCTTATTCAATACAATCTTGATAGCTGTTACTTTTGTAAAATCAGCAACTTGATCCGCTGTTACCCAGCCGCTCGCCTGCGTTGCATCATATGGAGTTGCAGGTAAAGTTGTCGAAGTATGATAGTAAACGGTATATTTACTTTCAACTTCTAATGCTTTTGTTAAAACTGGAGTGAACCCAGAACCGTTCACATCTCCAGCATATGGCAAGCGATCATATAACGTAAATGTTTCGATATCGTAAGTACTATAGTTCTTCGTTTGTAATTGATATTTATACTCTTGCCCATAGTTGTGTTGAACTAACTCTTGCGTCCAACTTCCATCACTTTTCGAAATATATTTTTCAGAACGAATTTCTGTTGGTAAGTTTACAACCGTACTAGATTTTGCAGCTACGATTTTATCTGGAACTACTCCATCCGGTGTTTCAATCTTAAACATATTGTCTAACATTGTTTGTGACGTTACATTACTTGCTAATGGAGAGAATTCTTTTGCGACTAAGAATACATGGTTATCGGTGTTTTTCTTATAATCATCAGCTTTCTGAATGGCGGTTGGCATTGCCTCTTTTGTAATTGTAGCTGAAACAATTGCTGTAAAATCACGACCAATCGTCTTGTCATTATAGAAATCAAGATCTTTTAACTCAAAAATAACCGCTTGACGACCGCTACCATTGTAATTTTCAACGACTCTTGGTTCGCCCTTCACCATGTTCTTATGCTCTTTTTTATCAATATAATACCCGTTATAAGTAATTCCCTCAGGTAAAACATCAATCACTTGAGCACCATTTACACGACGGTTGACTGATAAGTTATTAAAATCAGCAGTAACACTATATTCAACAACTTCTCCTAAATTACCTGTAGGATTCGAACGAGTAATCTTCGAAATACGAATTTCTTCTTCCTTCACTCTTACATCTTCGTATGAAGTACTCTTGTTTGTAGAGAATTTTCCATCTTCTCCATATCCATCCACTAAACCTTCTGCATGCATACTATTATTGTATCTAACAGGTTCTTTACGGTCAGTTTCGTCAAATGGATTTAACAATTTCGTTTGGATAAATGTAGATGTAATCTCTCCTGCTTGAAGAGTTTTACCATCTTGAAGCTTGATTTTTATACTGTCATAAGTACGAGATACTTTTTGATAAGCCTCTTTCTTTAAAGTTCCCGCATAAATTTGTTTGGCTTGATTTGAAACATTATTATAGGCGTCTTCGTCTACAATCACAATTTGTTTTGTACCTTTAGCGATGCTTCCTAATTTCACTTCGGTACCATCCGCTTTGACCCCATAAACATCCATATCAAACGGCGCATTGGCAACAGGAGAACCTACTGAATAGTAATACATTCTCTCATCTAAATCTTCATCAACAAGCAATAAATCTGAAATAGTACTTGGGGAAATATTCGTAAAGCCCAGAATCCATGTCGCTACAGATGTATCTGGAGCTCCCGCATCAATATTTAAGGTTTGTTTATCGTTATTAGACTTACGGATAGCAGAATCACTAATTAATTGTCCAATGAGTTTAAATTGAATATCATCGCTTACTGTTAATTTAGGTTCTGATTCTCCTTGTTGGATAAACGTCAATTCTGTTTGCATTATTAACAATATTTGTGTTTGTTTTAGCGTCAGGGAAACTTAAAACAAGTCTCTCGTTTCGTAAAGCAACTTCTGCTTCACTATTTGTGTCTTCTAGAGTATCACCACCAGTAACAGTTTTACTAACTGTTCCGTCCGCATTTAATGTCCACCCTGGATTTTTAGCAGGATCAAAAACAGCTGTTCCAGTAGTTCCATCTGCTTTTTGATACGTTGGCAGTGTATCTGTAATGGTGATTGATTTCGCTGCACGAGTTTGTGCTTTACCATTTCCCCAGTTTTGAGTTTGTCCACCACCTGCAGTATTCGTTGATAAACTGAATTGGAAAGTCACATCTGCTGCTTGTGTAATGGCATCACCAGTTGCCTTTCCACCATAAATTTCACGGTTATCAATGGTGTATGCTTGAGTATAATTTGAACCGTTATATTTAAACAATGACTGTTTATCGACTTTTACTTTATAGATTAATGAATCCGTTACCTCTTTCAAAGTGTTTCCAGTACTATCTTTTAATACAATTTTGGGAGAGAACGTATATCCTTCTGGCGTTACACGATCTTTAAATTTAAACGTAAAAGGAAAGCTTGCTGTTGTTGTTTGTGTGATATCTGATAAGTATACCTTCAACACACCTGGAGTTGAATTATCTACGCTCTTTACAGGACCTCCAGTTAAAACTGTAAAACTCTCGATATACTCAGTTGGATAAGTAAACTCAACATATCCTCCAATGATAGAACTAGCTACTTTCGAACCATCTAATTGAACATCTCCTTGACGATTCTTTGTAGTATACTGTTCCTCACTACCTGTTGAGTTTGTAGCAGTCACTTTTACTTGACCAATTTGTGCATTCAACCCTAAAGCACCTGTAGCAGTTGCTTCATTTGCTTCAGAAGTAGTACTTTCTGTACTCACTGTAGTTTCAGCAGGTGACGTTTCAGTTGTTTCAGTACTACTTGTCACTACTGTTGTAGGTTCACTAACCTCCTGCGCATATGTAAATGTTGGCGCTACTTGATTCGTTAATAATGTGAATATTAATAATGTTGTTGATAATTTATGAATAAACCTCTTCATTTCGCTCTCCTTCTTTTCTAAATATATTCTTCAATAAAAGTTCATATACATTATACTGTATCGATGTGAGTTTACCAAAAAAAACCAAGACCATTTTTCTTCCTTCAGAAAGAATTTTTTTCACATTTGAACTACCAAAATAAGAAAAAAGAGCCGGATAAACCGACTCTTTCCCTATTATTTACTTAAATATTCTTTTGAAGATGCATTCAATTCTTCTACGATTTCATTTACTTCTTCAAGAGTTTGAACAATCGCACCTGATGCTAATGGATGTCCTCCACCACCATGGTTTTGAGCAATCACATTCACGATTGGACCTTTCGAACGTAGATTTACTCGGTAGCTTCCATCTGGTTGCTCTACAAATAAAGCCCAGCAATGAATTCCTTCAACAGTACTTGGAAGAGAAATAACCCCATGCGTTTGATCTTCTTCAATTCCAAAGTGCTCTAAATCTTTTTGTGAAAGAATTGTCGCTGCTACTCCGTTTTCAGAAATTTCCATGATTTTGGTAAATATAACCTGCTAAGCGGCTCACTGAAACTGGGTTTGTAATCATATGATAAGCAATTCCTGAAATATCTACATCAAATTCTAATAATTTAGATACCATCGCAAATGTTACTGCTGTAGTTGCTGGATAAAGGAAGCGACCTGTATCTCCAACAATACCTGCATATAATGCATTTGCTGCTTCTTTAGAGACTTTCCATGTACTTTCTTCACCAAACGCAAAACGGCATAGAATTTCGCTTGTACTGCTTGAATTTGTATCCACAAATGAAATCGCACCATACACATCTCTATCTGGATGGTGGTCAATTTTAATTACTTTAGATGGATCAACTTCAAATGGGCAGTCAATACGTGGAGTATTGGCACAGTCTAATACAATAATCAGTGCAGCATCAAATTGTTCCTGTGTAATTTCGTCCATTTCACCAATATATGTTAATGAGCTAGGCATTTCACCAAGTAAATACACTGTTTTTTCAGGATAAGTAGCGCGGATAATTTCTCTTAACCCTACTTGTGATCCAATTGCATCTGGGTCTGGTGATTCATGACGTAAGATTACAATCGAATCTGCTTTTTTAATCTCAGCATCAATCTTTTTAAAAAACTCTGTATAATTCATTATTTTATAATTCCTTTCATCCAATTATTGGACTAATTTTATTGTAAACACAACACTTTATAATACTCTTATTTGAGTGTTATTTCAATTTTTCTTAAAGTTTCTTACTGCCTCTTTCAACTTAGCATCCACTTCTAAAATTTGACTCTTCGTAACAGAAGGAATACCGCATGCGAGCGTATGTCCTCCGCCGCCGAACTCTTGCGCAATATCATTTACAGTTGGGGCTTTTGAACGCAAATGTACTCTAAAGGTCTCATCTTCCTGTTCCACATACATACTCCAAGCCAAGATCCCTTCGACTGTTCCAGGCACTGAAACTACAAGAGAGGCTAACTGGTCAGTGGCTTGGAAACGTTCAAGCACTTCTTTTGTTAAAACGACACTCGCCATTCCCTCAGGAAATACTTCTAGATGTTCATATATATACCCTGTCATTCGATTCACATTCAGCGGTTTCGTAATCATCTTATCGGCAATTCCAGCCAAATCTACATCGTGTTGTATCAATTTTGATACAAGCGCAAAAGTTTTCGAAGTAGTCGACGGATATAAGAATCGTCCTGTATCCCCGATAATCCCCGCATAGATGACATTAGCGGCATCTCTGTTCATTTCAAATGGTGTAGTTTCATCAAAAGAAAACTCTGCCATGATTTCACTTGCACTAGCGGCAGTTGTATCCACATAACAAATCTTTCCGTAAGGAGTCACATTTGGATGGTGATCGATTTTAATCACTTCTTCGACATTCACTTCAAACGGACAATTAATAAGTCGCGGTGTAGAACAATCCACAACAATCACAAGCGAGTTATCGAATACCTCTTGAGTGATTTCATCCATATCACCGATATACTTCAAGTTTTCGGGCATATCTCCAATAACATATACAGCCTTTTTGGGATAAGCCCTTTTAATCAGCTTACTAAGTCCTATTTGCGACCCCAAAGCATCTGGATCTGGTTTTCTATGTCTTAAAATCACGATTGAATCGGCTTTTTCAATCTCTGTGATAATTTCCCTTTTAATAATTTTTTGTAATTCATTCTTAGTTTCTTTCCATTAATTGATTTGACATAATTGCTTTAGCAACAATTGAGTTTTCTAATAATACTGAAATATCTAATTTCGATACTTTACGACCATTATCGAGCATTTGAATTTGAATCACAATATGACTTTCGATTGGAATCATCTTCAAGTAATGCATTTCTAATTGTTCAATCACGGTGTTACGACGTTGACTTCTATGAATAAATTCTTTTGAAGCAACCGAAACCACTTCACATAATACCCCAAAAGAAAGCATCCCAAGGTTGTTCGTCATTTGTGGTGTTACTGTAAAGCTAAAGTTAGCGCCTGTTGGATTCACTTCAACGATTTCTAAGTTTTCACTCACATCATCTTCAAATGTATTCCCGACTTGCGGTTGACGTTGTGTCAGTTGCATTGCCTTCATAACATCTCGTCTTGAAATGATTCCTATTAATTCCATATTGTCTTGAACAACAGGTAACATTTCCAACCCATTCCAAATCATTGAATGCGCCACGCTCGCTACCGAAGCGTGTAATTTAGACACAGATGGATTCTTCGTCATTACACGTTCCATTGTTAGAGTATCTGCTTTTCCTAAAATATCTTTAGCAGAAACAACCCCTACTAATCTGTTCGAATGGTTTACAACTGGGAAACGCGAATTTCCAGTCTTTTCACTCAACTCGCGATACTCTCTAACGGTTTGATCCATTTTTAAATAATGCGTGTTATCGATATCATTATAAATGTCGGCAACAATCATAATTTTCTTTTTAATCAATTGATCGGTCATCGCACGGTTGATGAGGCTGGCAACCGTAAATGTATCGTAAGTTGTTCCCATGAGCGGAATTTTAAGTTCGTCCGCTTTTTGAATTAATTGAGGTGTTGCTTGGAAGCCCCCAGTAATTAAAACAGCAGCTCCTTGGTTTAGAGCTAGTAATTGAGCATCTTCACGGTTCCCGATAATCACAAGCGATTCAGGCTGAATATAGCGCGTCATCGCATCTAGTGTCATCGCACCAATAACGAAGCGGTTTAAGATTTTATCTAACCCTTCATGGCCACCGAATACTTCCCCTTCAATAATTTTAATAATCTCTCCAAAAGATAGTTTTTCTAGATTATCCTTTGTCTTACGTTCAATACGAATCGTGCCAACACGTTCAATGGTTGAAACAATCCCAATATTCTCAGCTTCCTTGATAGCACGATAGGCTGTACCTTCGCTCATTTCCATATTCTTCGCAATCGAACGAACTGAGATTTTTTCTCCAACTGGGAGTGATTCAATATAACGAATAATTTGTTGATGCTTTGATGTCATAATATCCCCTCTGTATTAAAAAAATGAAACACCTTGCTTAAACTGTACTATTATTGTACTAAAATTTTGCAATAAATACTAGAGCAAAAATAAAAAAACTGGTCAAAAAAGACCAGTTCTATCGCTATTTTATTCTGAAAATGGTGGTATTTCTTCTCCATGAGGACAATGCGTTGGATTTCCTAAGAATTCCGCTAATCGTTCTGTCATTTCAACGGTTGAGGCATGTTCAAGAATCTCTGCTTGATCATGAACAGAGTCTCCACTAAATCCTAGAGAATTTACTAGGAAGACTTCCCATATTTTATGAGAACGAATCAAACGTTCTGCAACTTTAATTCCCTTCCCTGTTAATTTTGCACCTTTATAACGGATGTATTCGACCGTACCATCATGGACAAGCTTGTTCAACATCTCTGTCGTTGAAGCTGCTGAAAGGTCCAGCATTTGATTGATGGCTTTATTCGTTACGAATTCATCTTTACCGCCTAATTTATAGATTGTTTTAATGTAATCTTCCTTATTTGGTGTCATAAGCCATCTCCCTTTCTTTCCCTAACAGTATAGCATATTTCCCTAGACGAAAAACAGAGCAAAGAAAAGAGCCTTAGGAAACTCCTAAGGCTCTTTAGATTTTAAATCAATTATTTGATACGACCTGGGCGTTCTTTATATCCAAAGTATGCGTCAGCAAGAATTTCTTCCATATCAGCAACCATTGGTAAACGAGGGTTAGCAGGTGAACATTGATCTTCATAAGCAAGCATTGCAATTTCATGGATTGTAGCTAACCATTCTTTGTGGTTAACGCCTTGTGCTTTGAAGTTCATTTCGATACCTACAGCTTCCCCTAATTCGTAAACAGCTTTAGCTAAAGCGTCTACTGCTTCCTCAGGAGTTGAAGATGGTAATCCTAACATACGAGCGATGTCTTGGTATTTTTCATCTGCACGGTAGTAGTTGTATTTTGGCCATGTAGCTGCTTTTGCAGGACGAGTACCATTGTAACGGATTACGTATGGTAATAGGATCGCATTTGTACGTCCGTGAACTGTGTGGAAGAATCCACCAATCTTATGCGCCATTGAGTGGCTCATACCAAGGAACGCATTCGCAAATGCCATACCAGCCATTGTAGAAGCGTTATGCATTTTTTCGCGTGATACGAAATCAGCATTTTTCACACTACTTACTAAGTTTTCAAATACTAATTTGATTGCTTGCAATGCTAAACCATCTGTATAGTCGTTTGCAAGTGTTGAAGTGTACGCTTCGATTGCGTGAGTTAATACGTCCATACCAGTATCAGCAGTTACAAAGTCTGGAACTGTCATAACTAATGCAGGGTCAACAATCGCAATTGTTGGTGTTAGTGAGTAGTCAGCTAACGGATATTTACGGTTATTAGCTTTATCTGAAATTACCGCGAATGGTGTTACTTCAGAACCTGTACCAGAAGTTGTTGGGATACCAACGTATTTAGCACGTTCCCCTAATTCTGGGAATTTGAATGCACGTTTACGGATATCCATGAATTTTTGAACTAAGTCACGGAAGTCCACTTGTGGTTGTTCGTAGAACATCCACATAACTTTCGCAGCATCCATTACAGATCCACCACCAAGTGCAACGATTGTGTCTGGCTCGAAGCTCTTCATGATTTCAGCACCACGGTTTACTGTTGTGATGTCTGGATCTGGTTCTACGTCTGAGAATACTTCATAAATTACTTTGTTTGGACGTAATTCTAATTGTTCAATAACACGTTGTAAGAATCCTAATTTAACCATTGCTTGGTCAGTTACGATCATTACACGGCTTACATTTTTCATTTTTTTGTAAGTATTGAATTGAATCGCGTTCGAAATAGATTTTTTTGATGGAACTTTAAACCATTGCATGTTATTTCTACGTCTCCCTACTTTTTTTGATATTTAATAGATTTACAACACTTACGTTATCCCCAACTGAGTTACGTCCGTAAGAACCGCAACCTAATGTTAATGATGGGATAAATGCGTTATAAACGTCCCCGATACCACCAAAAGTAGAAGGAGCATTCCAGATAACACGAATTGCACGAACAACGCGTCCAAATTCTTTAGCTAATTCAGCATCTTCAGTATGAATTGCTGCTGAGTGTCCTAAACCATGGAATTCAACCATTTGACGTGCTTTTTCAATACCGTCTTCGCGAGATTCTGATTTAAGTACTGCAATTACTGGAGAAAGTTTTTCGCGAGTTAAAGGTTCTTTTTCGCCAACTTCTTTACATTCTGCAGCAAGAATGTTTGTTCCTTCTGGAACTGAGAATCCAGCTTGTTCAGCGATCCATGCAGCTGGTTTACCAACGATGTTCGCATTTAATTTAGCACCAGCACAGTTTTTGCTGTTTGCTTTTACGCCGAAGCAGAATTCTTCTAATAATGCTTTTTCTTTTTTGTTTACAAAGTAAGTGTGATAGCTCTTTAATTCTTTAACGAAATCATCGTAAATTTCTTTATCAATAATCGCTGCTTGTTCAGAAGCACACACCATACCATTATCGAATGATTTACTCATTACGATATCGTGAGCTGCTTGACGAATGTTAGCAGATTTTTCAACATAAGCTGGAACGTTACCCGCACCAACCCCAAGCGCTGGTTTACCGCAAGAGTATGCAGCTTTAACCATCGCGTTACCACCTGTTGCTAAGATAGTAGCAATACCATCGTGGTTCATTAAAGCATTTGTGGCTTCAATAGATGGGTGTTCAATCCATTGAATACAGTTTTCAGGAGCTCCTGCTGCAATTGCTGCATCACGAACGATTTGAGCTGCATGTGCAGAACTTTGTTGAGCTGATGGATGGAACGCAAACACGATTGGATTACGTGTTTTTAATGCGATTAAAGATTTGAAAATTGCAGTTGAAGTTGGGTTTGTTGTAGGTGTGATACCACAGATAACCCCTACTGGTTCTGCGATTAATGTTAATCCAGTTACTTCATCGTCTGAAATAACGCCAACTGTTTTAGTGTGACGCATGTTGTGCACCACGTGTTCGCAGGCAAATAAGTTTTTCGTAGCTTTGTCTTCGAAAACCCCACGTCCTGTTTCTTCAATTGCATGTTGTGCTAATACACCGTGTTGGTCTAACGCAGCAACTGATGCTTTTGCCACAATGTAGTCAACTTGTTCTTGATTTAACAAGCGGAATTCATCTAAGGCTTTCAACCCATTCTCCACGAGACGGTTGATTTCTTGTTGTACTTGGTTGTTGTTTTTTTCTTCACTCACTTGTGATTTCCCCCAGTGTTTGTTATTTTTATCACATTCTTATCTTACACTATTTTTGTAAAAATGTAAACTATTTTCAACGAAAAAATTTCCTTTGAAAACAGATTCATTTGTTTTCATTTCCCCTTTCATACTTTATTCCTAACCTATATCTCCATTCTAACCATTATTCCCAAAATATCAATACTTTTCGCGATATTTTTGTAATCCTTTACATTCTTTTTAAAGTAAAAAAAGAAGCTAGACAATTGCTAGCTTCTTGACTTTAAAATAATTCACTTAAATTAATATCTTCAAGTGTGATTTCTTTATTAGTTTGCGCTTCTAAAGATTCAAAATCAAAGTACTCATTAATATTTAATTGATTAATCTGAAAGATTTGTTCAAACAGATTTTCAGGAAGGTTTCTTCTTCCAACGGTAGTCTGCAAAATAATGTGCGAGGTCTTCCGTTTCAATTGTTGTATAGCCTAAGTCATTAAACTCGCTGACTTTATAATACAACCAAGTTTTAAATTGATTTTTTAAACTCTCTTTATCCATCGACTACTCTTCTTCAGTTGCTACTTCATCAGTATAAACTTCATTATTTGTTGCAGCAGATTCAGTAACAACGTGATGAATCGCAGCGCGTTCAAATGTAAGGATAACTCCTTCGCAATCAAGGTCAACTGTATGATTTACAGTATCAATATTGTAGATTTCACCGTGTAATCCACCGATTGTAACTACTTTATCTCCAATTTTCATCGCATCTCTTTGCGCTTGAATTTCTTTAGCACGTTGACGTTGTTTACGTCCGAAGAACCAGAACGCTCCCCCTGCTACAACAACGTATGCAATTAATAATGTCATTTGATCCATAATCTTACCTCATTTCCAATTTCTATGTACTTACTTTATCAAAAAAGTCGCTTTATTTCTACATTCTTTAGAAATTTCTAGCATTTTCTTTGTTGAAGCCATATTCTTCAAAGAACGCTTCTCTAAACTCTAATAAGTTATCATCCATAATCGCTTGGCGTACTTGTTTCATTAAGTTTAATAAGAAGTACAAGTTATGATAACTTGTTAAGCGCAATCCGAACGTTTCGTCTGTCTTAAATAAATGACGAATATAAGCACGTGTATAGTTACGGCATGTATAGCAATTACATTTCTCATCTAAAGGTCGGAAATCACGTTCGTATTTCGCATTCTTCACTACAAGACGTCCGCTACTTGTCATACAAGTACCATTACGTGCAATACGTGTTGGTAATACGCAGTCAAACATATCTACTCCACGAATAACGCCATCAATTAATGAGTCAGGTGAACCCACTCCCATTAAATAACGAGGTTTATTATCTAGGAATGAGTGGTGTTAAGTAATCCAACACTTCATTCATCTCTTGCTTTGTTTCACCAACGGACAATCCACCAATAGAATATCCTGGGAAATCTAGAGAAACCATGTCTTTAGCATGAGCAATACGTAAATCTTTATACCCAGCACCTTGTAAGATTCCGAATAACGCTTGTGTATCTGGTGATTTATGAGCCTTTAGTCCACGCTCTGCCCAACGAGTCGTACGAGCAATCGAATCTCTCACATAATCATGTGTATGGTGGAAATCTGGGCACTCATCAAAACTCATGATGATATCCGCACCTAGTTTATTTTGTACATCGATTGAAATTTCAGGAGATAAGAATAATTTAGATCCATTTAAATGATTTCTAAAATGAACTCCTTCTTCTTCAATACGACGCATATCGCTCAGCGAGAAGACTTGGAAACCGCCTGAGTCTGTTAAAATCCCTTTTTTCCAATTCATGAAGTTATGGAGTTTACCGGCTTCATCTACAATATCTGCACCTGGACGCAACCATAAGTGGTATGTGTTACTTAAAATGATATTAGCGCCCATTTCATCTAACTCTTCCGGAGACATTGATTTCACGGTAGCAAGTGTCCCAACCGGCATAAACATCGGTGTTGGAAAAGTCCCGTGCGGTGTAATAATTTCCCCAAGACGAGCGCCTGTATGTTTTTCTGTTTTAATCAGTCTATATTTTACTGCAGGTTCTGTCATTTTATAAATCCTTTCTTCATTTCATAACTACCTAACTGTACTCTACAAATCACAAAAAGTCCAATAAAAACGGGAGTTAGCTCGCGCTTCACTCCCATTTTCTTCTATTATATTAGTCTATAATTTTTGTATAATTGTAACTTGGCTCTTTTAACTTTTCGTCAAAGCTTACTTCTAAATTATGCCCTTGGAAAAACCATTCATCCCCTGTTTCCACAAAATATGTAATGCCGTTTTCTACTACACTTACATAAGGATTACTTGGAGCATCTACTTCAACAGCTAGAGAGAATCCTTCATGGATTGGGCTGCATCCGTATACCTTTCCTAGGAAACGAACACCACGTTCTTTAGATACACCCATCTCTTCTTCAAACCACGCTTGCGCTTTCTTATCGATTGTTAATTGCATCGTATCCACTCTTTCCTTAAATTTACTCTCTCATTCTATCATAAAATAGTAAAAAGTCGGTACAGTTTGCTCACTTATTTCCTGTATATATGAATGAAACGCAATTTAGAGAAGTTAAACTTGTGAATCCATTAGACTCATAAAAAGAAACTGTTTTCGATGAATCATCTGTTGCTAGTTGAATTTGATACACATTCTTGTACTTTTCTAAGGTCTGTTGTAACAATTTTGTGCCAATCCCCTGATGTTGGTATTCAGGAGTTACCAAAATATCTTGAATAAATAGAATAGACGCCCCGTCTCCAACCGCTCGCAATACACCAAGAAGTTTTCCTTCTTCATTAAGCGCTGTTAATATATGAAGAGAATTTTTGTATGCTTCTTTCAGCATTGTTGGATTCTGTGTGTAATTTGTCCATCCTACTGCTTCATATAAAGGCAGAACTGCTTCTAAAGTGACAACTGGATTTTCAACATAACGAATCATTTGATACTACCTCTTTCTATCATAATCATTTACTGTGCTTTCATAAAAATTATAAATAAAAAAACTGGAATCCACAATAGTGAATTCCAGTTTCTGAAATTGTCTACTAAGATTAGCCAAGTTTGTTATAGTATTCAACGACTAGTGATTCGTCAACTTCAGAAGTTAACTCGTCACGTAATGGTAGACGGTTTAATGAACCTTCTAATTTTTCTTCGTCGAAAGTAACGAACTCTGGACGACCATATAAAGCTTCTAAAGCTTCTTTAATGATTGTTAAGTTACGTGATTTTTCACGAACACCCACAACATCGCCAACTTGTACTTGGAATGAAGGGATATCTACGCGTTTGACCGTTCACAGTGATGTGACCGTGGTTAACTAATTGACGTGCTTGACGACGAGTAGTTGCTAAACCTAAACGGTATACTACGTTATCTAAACGTTGTTCAAGAAGAACCATGAAGTTTTCACCATGTTTACCTTCTTTAATTTTGCCAGCTTTTTTGAATAAAGTAGCAAATTGACGTTCGTTCATACCATACATATGACGTAGTTTTTGTTTTTCTTGTAATTGTTGACCATACTCAGATAATTTTTTACGGCTGTTTGGTCCGTGTTGACCTGGTGCGTATGGACGACGAGCGATTTCTTTTCCTGTTCCTGAAAGTGAAATGCCTAAACGACGAGATAACTTCCAGCTTGGTCCAGTGTAACGTGACATTGAACATTCCTCCAATAATTGTTTATTTTTTTGGAGTAAAATAATCGCGAAATCTTCGATTCGTGCAGTCACTACAAGGGTTCACCTTTGCAGCCGCGGTTACTACCTTACCCTAAAGGCTAGGACTGTTGACGAGCTTCTATATTTCTGCTGCATATTTTACACAAAAAATATTGTACCCTATTTCTGATGAAAATACAAGGATTTTACTTTATTTCCCACTCAAGAGATAAGTGGCAACATTTTTGTTCATCTGATTCCAATTGATGTAATGTTTGAACCCCGTTTTCAGTTTCACGAATTTCATAAAAACTCTTAACGGTAGCTTCTGGAAGAATTTCCTTATCATACTTTACAAGGACTGATTTTAATGAATGAGTCTTAATAAAGTCCATCCCAAGGCTATCCATTACCCAATCAAAATACTTCGCGTTGTTCACATGGTGATTATAATCGATATCATTGAGGCGAACACGATACGTTTGCACATTCGCATTCTCTAAATCGATTTTAGGAACTCTTGGATTACGACGAGTATCTTTTTTATTCTCAATTGGATACTCACTTAATACTTCTTCGTCTAGTGAAATGAGTTTTCTCTCTTCAATATTAATCATTGAAAATGTCGTTAATGCGTCTACTAGTACTTCTTCGTCTAAAGACAAAATCGTATAACGACGGAACGTAAAGAACTTGTTATATCCAACTGGTTCTGTCTCGATAATAATTTCTTCCTCTAATTTTGGAAGGCGGTTCACCGTTAATTGGTTTTGAATCACAATCCACGATAAGCCTTTTTGATAAATCAAATCAGGATGCGCTAGACTGCGTTCTTGTTTACGCGAAGCAAGCATCATAATCCCAACGACATGGCTAAGAGATAACTCTCCTTTCCAGTTACACTCATACGCCTTCACAACATGATTCTTACGACAAATTGATTCTACCATAGTACATCCTTTCGTAATTGACTAGTTCCACACATCGACACTATCTGTATTCAATACTGAAACAATTTCATGCCTTTTGAATAAGATAATATAGTCTGTTGGTAAATGCATTATTTCATATAATTCTGGGATAATCTGGAAAGATTTCATACGCTTGATTTCCTTCTAGCGGTTGCGGATCAATCGTTTGATCGATTGGAGCAATATACCAAGTTTCATCATCAAAACGATGCGCATACCACTCATCCACTTCAAAAGTATGGTTCGCAATCACTAAAGGTCCATCAAAGCGGAATGGAATGAGGCGTCCTAATGTTTTTGTACGCTTTTCCTGTTTGAATCGTTTTACGAATAATATCTAAGAAATAAGAGAAATCTTCAACCCATTCATCTAGTAGTTTATGTTCGTAATTTTGAACAACCACTTGGAAATCTTCCCCTTTTGGAATGACTTTTACTTGTCCATAATGGATTGGAATTAAAGTGTCGACCTCATCCCAATTCTCCTCAAAATATTCTTCTACGAAAGTAAGCATATCTTCTGCTTCTTTTTGATACTCTTCATCAGCCACTAAAATTAGACGGTGACCATTCACTTCACGAATAAATTCCATAAAATCTCTCCTTTCACGTTTACTAGTGTACCTCATTTTTGAAAAATTTACCTGTATCATACCCGCAAACTGTAAAAATTTGTTATACTGAATGAAAGCAAGAAAGGAGCACATCGATGCAAAATAACCCTTTTTACAAGTTTTATCAAAAGTCTCTTGAAGAAAGAAAAGAAACTTTATTAAATCATCCATCATTATCAAATGAAACGAAAGAACGACTCAAAAATGGTCTTTCTCTACCAGAATCAGTAGCAGGTCAAATGGTCGAAAACCAAATTGAAATTTACGGTCTTCCTTATGGGATTGTTCCAGAAATCATCGTAAATGGTAAAAGCTTTATCGTTCCAATGGTAACCGAAGAACCTTCAGTAATTGCAGCAGCTAGCTATGCTTCGAAATTAATCAACTTGGCTGGCGGAACTACAACGATTCAAGAAAAGCGTGAAATGATTGGAGAAATTGCCATTGTTAAATCTCCTCTAACACTAGAAGCAGTAAAAGCCAAACTTGAGGAACAGAAAGAATCATTATTTACAATTGCTAATAACGCGCACCCTTCTATCGTGAAGCGCGGTGGTGGTATACGAGATATCTGGGTAGAAGAAAAGTCTACTGACAAGGAACGATTCTACATTTTCTATGTATCTGTTGATACACAGGAAGCGATGGGAGCAAATATGCTGAACACCATTCTCGAATCCCTTGTGTCTCCAATTGAAGCGACGACTTGTGGTGAAAGTATTATGGCTATCCTTTCGAATCTTGCAACAAACTCGGTTGTAACGGCTAAATGCGTCCTCTCTCCAAGAATCTTAGATACCAAAACAACAAAAGGCGAAGACGTTGTAGATCGAATCGTTTTAGCAAGTGAATTTTCAAAAGCAGATCCGTATCGTGCAACAACGCATAATAAAGGAATAATGAATGGAATTGATTCTGTCGTAATCGCTACCGGTAATGACTGGCGAGCAATCGAAGCTGGGGCTCATGCTTTTGCAAGTTTAAGCGGCAAGTACCAACCGCTAACAAACTGGACAAAAGATGAGGCAGGAAATCTGGTTGGAACTATCACTCTTCCGCTTCCCGTTGGAACGGTTGGTGGGTCGATTTCTATCCATCCTGGAGCGCAATTTGCTCATGAATTACTTGGGCATCCAAGTGCTGTTGAATTAGCTGGAATTATAGCTTCGATTGGATTAGCGCAAAACCTTGCTGCCGTTAGAGCTCTTGTGACTGACGGTATTCAAAAAGGCCATATGCGACTCCAAGCAAAATCATTAGGTCTTGCAGTTGGAGCAACCCAAGAAGAACTGCCACATCTTATGAACTTACTCGCTAAAGCTACTCACTTAAATCAAGAAACTGCCAAAGCTCTATTAGAAGAATTGAGAAAATAAAAAAATAGACTTCCCTAGCAACTGGCTAAGGAAGTCTTCTTTATTTATTATCTTTCGTCTTCAGTGTATTCCATCAATGTGAAGATGTCGTATTCGCTAATTTTTTCGCGACCTTTTAAGTCTGTTAACTCTATTAAGAAAGCTAAACCAACTACTTCACCGCCAAGCTTTTCAACTAATTTAGCAGCGGCAGCCATTGTTCCACCTGTTGCTAATAAGTCATCACAAATTAGAACTTTTTGACCAGGTTTTACAGCATCTTTGTGTAAGTGCAATTCAGCTGAACCGTATTCTAAATCGTATTCTACAGCCACTGTTTCACGAGGTAATTTTCCTTTTTTACGAGCTGGTGCGAATCCAATTCCTAACTCATACGCTACAGGACATCCAACGATAAATCCACGTGCTTCTGGTCCAACAATCATTTCAGCGCCAATTCTACGAGCGTAATCAACAATTTGTTGTGTTGCATATTGATAAGCTTTTCCGTCCGCCATTAATGGAGAAATATCACGGAAAATAATACCCTCTTTAGGATAGTTTGGAACACTAGCAATATATTCTTTCAAGTTCATTGAGAACTCCTCCTTTTATTTACCTTGTTGTGAATCCATCCAACTCTTAAGTTCTTGGAACTGGCTATAGTTGAATTTCTTTTCAAGCAACATTTGTTCATTTAACTTTTTCAATAAGGTTGACTCTTCTAAGTCATTTGTTTTTGGACTTTCGTTAATCATTAAATGTCCATCTACTATTTTAACAAATTCCAACTCAAAAAACACTTTTAATATCACTCGGAACTGTTCAACTGGAATTTTGAGGAATCTAGCCACCGAAACTAGTTTTTCGTTGTAAGGAATTTGCACATGAGATTGGATATATTTGTACACCAGACCAAACTTAGGCTTATCAGGTATGCCTGTTGTCACAACCGAATTCTTCGTATATGCGATGACATAAAGTGGCTGTGTCCATTCCATTTTAAAGAAAGCTTCCACTTCTTCAATCTTTTCTGGTAGGTCGAATAACACAATTGCTTTAGCAGTTGGTTTTTCGTTTGCAGCTACAAATGATGCAAAATCCATCACACTTGAAGTACTTGGAATTCTTGTTTCTAGTTCCTTCAAGTATACGTCGTTTGTAGCTAGATAAAGTGCATTTTCAACAGCAAGATGATCTTTTGTAATCTTAGAAGTGCGCCAATCAATCACGACTCTACCTTTAACAGCAATATCTTTCACCATTAATTGAGGAAGTCTGTTATTTTGCCATTCATTAATCTCTAAAGTCCCAGCAATACTAATCTGCGTATCTGGCTGAAGAGAAGCTGCCCATTCCCCTTTACTAAACGCCATCGCTTGAAGTTTATTTGACGAATTAGCCTCTTTCAAATTAAGCTTCAAGTGCTGTTTATCCGCACCAAGTAATTGTGTTGACGCCACTTGGATGCCTTCTAGAGAAACAACCGGTTCTGGATTATCCGTACCAAATGGTTTGAGACTGGCTAATGATTCAATCCAATCAACCGTAATCTCTTTTAATGGAAGAATTTCATCAATTGTCAAAGTAGCTTTCGCATCTAACAAGTCTTGATGGTCTTTTGCATACTGCTCAAGGCCTTCGATAATCGTTGGAAGCATAATCGTTTCAACTGTCAATCCAGCAGCCATATGATGTCCACCGAATTTTAAAAGATGATCTTTAACACTTGTTAACGCATCATAGAGATTAAATTCTCCAAACGAACGACCACTACCTTTGGCTGTTAAGCCGTCTTCACTAATCCCTAAAACGATGGTTGGTTTCCCAGTCTGTTCGACAATTCGACTCGCTACAATTCCAAGAACCCCTTCATGCCAACCTGGTTGAGCTAATACAAGAATTGGTTGATTCATCTGTTCTTGAATGATCGGAGTAGCTTCTTCGACGATTTGATTTACGATTGATTGATCGTCTTTCGTTTTCAGATTGCATGAAGTCAACAATACTTTTGTGCTTCTTCATCGTCAAATGTTGTCAACAATTGAACACCATGGTGTGGCATCTCCAAGGCGACCAAGCGCATTTAAACGCGGTCCAATTTGGAATCCTATCGTCTTTCTCATCTAATTTATCCACTTTAACGGATAACTTTCTCAATGAGTGTCACAAGGCCAATACGCTGCGTTTGTTTCATTTGAGCGATTCCTAGTTTAGCAATCGTTCTATTTTCGTCTGTAAGGCTCACTAAGTCCGCAATCGTTCCAATAGCAGCTAATTCTACCATTTCTTCTGGAAACTCTCCTAGAAGCGCATGAGCAAGCTTAAATGCTACTCCAGCACCAGATAAGTCTCCACATGGGTAGTTTGCCTCTGGATGACGAGGATGGACAACTGCATAAGCTTCTGGAATTTCACTTGGAATTTCATGGTGATCCGTTAAAATCACATCACAGCCAGTTTTCCATCGCATAACGAATTGGTTCATGCGCTGCAATTCCCACAGTCTACCGTAATAATGAGCGTATGGCCCTTCTTCAATGCGCGCTCAAACGCTGGAATATTTGGGACCATAGCCATCTGTAAAGCGATTCGGTAAATAGTACGATACTTGAGCTCCCTAGCATTTCAAGAGTTTCGTAGAGAATCGTTGTACTCGTAATCCCGTCTGCATCATAGTCGCCATATATATGAATTAATTCACCATTTTCAATGGCTTCTTGAATACGTCCCTACCGCTTTATCCATATCATGTAACAAGAAAGGATCATGGATAAGATGTGGGGTTGGCGAAAGAAACTCTTGTAGTTCTTCTATAGTTTGAACGCCACGTTCCACACATAAACGAACGAGATTTTCGGATACGCCACTTTCACTTGAAAGAGATGTTACGAGTTCTTCATCCACATTCTCTTTTAACTTCCATGCATAATTTGCAAAACTCATCGTACACCTCCTCTACTTTTTATCGAAAATACTCCCTAATAGTTTGTCTCCTATTTTCGGGAATAATACATTTAATTTACTCGCAAAGTTCATTGATTTTGCTAAATTCACTTCACGTTTTTCTCTTTCAATCCCTTTAACAACTTCTCCTGCTACCTTCACTGGATCTAGTACGACAGAGCCTAATTGCTCTAAGTATTTCCCGGTCGGCTCCGCTTTATCAAAGAAATCTGTCGCAATCGGTCCAGGATTGACGGTCATCACATGGATGCCATAAGGTTTTAATTCCAAACGCAGTGCATTCGAATATCCCTAACACTCCAAATTTAGTTGCTGAGTACACGGACGATTTAGCAGTCGCTGATTTTGCAGCTTGGGACGCAATATTCACAATTACTCCGCTTTTTGCTTCGATAAAACTAGGAACAAAATGCTGAGTGATTTTAATTAATGTATTCAAATTTAACTGAAGCATTTGACTAATCTCAGATTCACTTAAGTCTTTGGCTAATTTAAAGTAACCTAAGCCTGCATTGTTGATGACCATCGTAATCTTGTAAGTTTCATCAAGAGTTGCTAGTAACTGTTCAACGGACTCATCCTGTGTTAAATCACACGAATAGATATCAACCGGTTTAGAAGTGAACGATTTGCACTCTGCTGCTACTTGTTCTAGCTTTGAGTCATTACGAGCCACAAGAATTAACTGTACATCTCTTCTGGCCAATTCAAGCGCAATTTGTGCACCTAGTCCACCACTAGCTCCCGTCACAAGAACCACTTGATTTGAAAACCATTTAGCATCCTTCATGATGTTTAATCCTTTCAACACTCACAATATCGAAATCTTTTACAACTTGAACATTCTCAAAAATGGTTTTTGCTTCGCTTTCCAACTCTTGAGATTGTTTTCCAATATAGCGCGCACTAATATGCGTTAACAAAAGTCGCTTAACTTCGGCATTTTTGGCAACTTCAGCCGCTTGAAGACTCGTCGAATGGAAATGACGGTAGGCTTGTTGCCCTTTATCTCCTTCGTATGTTGCCTCATGAACAAGAACATCTGAATGATACGCTAAGATTTCACTAGCCTCACATTTACGAGTATCTCCGCAAATGGTCACAACGCGACCTTTAATATCTGGAGAAATATAATCTTGTCCATTTACCACTGTTCCGTCTTCTAGAGTAATCGTCTCCCCTTTTTTTAACTTGCCGTAGAGTGGCCCAAAAGGAATCCCTAACTCCCTTAAACGGTCAGCTTGCAATTCGCCAGGTTGATCTTTTTCTGTAATACGGAAGCCATATGAAGGAATTCCATGTTCGAGTCGTTTTAGTTCCACTTTAAAATGTTTATCATCGAAAAGTAGTCCTTCTTTTTCAAATTCAACCACTTTTAAAGGATATCCCAATTTAGAACAAGAAGCTTGAATCGTTGTGTCGATAAAGTTCTTAATTCCTTTAGGACCATAGAGGGTTAAATCATCTTCTCCCCCTTGGAAAGAACGACTTGTGAGTAGTCCAGGTAAGCCAAAAATATGATCTCCATGCATATGTGTAATGAAAATCTTCTTAATCTTACCAGGACGAATACTTGTATTTAAAATTTGTTGCTGTGTAGCTTCTCCACAATCGAATAACCACACTTCATTAATCTCATCGAGAAGCTTTAATGCAATTGAAGTGACGTTTCTCATTTTAGAAGGTACGCCAGCACCTGTTCCTAAAAATTGCAATTCCATTTTAATTTCCTCTCAATGTTTCATAAATTTTCTTCGCAAAGAAGAGTGCTTCTTCATGAGCTCCAACTTTTGTTACATAAGATTTATGTGAATAGAACCAATCTTGGTCTTTCGAATACTCATTCCAATCAAGAACATGGACATTCGAATACTTCTCACTAACAGAAGCATAGACATTATTCACATCGTCTCTCCATGTTTTAGACGTTGTTGTCGTAACAAGGAAGATTTGTTTTTCCATCCCAATACGTTTTAATTCACGTTCCAATTGTCCTTTTGTAAAGGCACTATTGGCCCCAAACATTAAAACAACAGTGTCATGTAATAGATTCTTTGCTTTCAGTTCATTAATGGTTGAAGCTAAATCTGTTACTTGGGCAATCGGTGTCGCATGCATCACAGCATTTGGATAAATCGTTGTTAGTTCATTCGCAATTGCAAGTAGCGATTGATCCCCAATAAAGGTAATCGAACTATTACTGCTAAAGACTGTTTCTTCACGCGATAATCCAACCACGTTGTTAATCGTCTTCAATAGTTTCTTATCTGTTTGTTGGGTATTATCCACAATTGTTTGGTTCGTATGGATTAATTCTGTAAGAGTGGCCTCTTGTTCAGATAATTTACTTGTAGACTGTACAAGTCTACCGCTAAAATAATGAGTGGCACTGCACAGATCCCAAATAAAATTTGTTTTCCATAAGCTGTTTTTTCATTCAACAGCCCCATCAATTTTCGAACTATTTGTAGATAACGTCTCTTCTCAAAGACTTGATACCATACTTCTCCAAAGAAGAGAATGAGTACCAATTGGATGATGCCGTGAATTAAATTACTTGAACCAGCAATCCCCATTTTTGCTTGGTATAACACAATAATCGGTAAGAACCATAAATAATAAGATAAACTTCTACGACCAATGACGGTTAATGGTTTGAAACGGAATAAAATTCCTGTTCCTACTTTAGGATGCAAGCTCATCAAAATAACAGCAGCCACTGTTAAGTCAAAAAGCAACATTCCTCCACGATACGTAATATCTTCGTTACGTCCGAGTGTAAATAATAAAATAAACATTAACACGATTGGGATTAATCTTAAATATTGCTCATATGGCACTCTAGATTTATGTTCCTTTTGGAAACGATCTAAAGGATATAGCAATGCCGTACATGAACCGATCAGCATTGAGAACAATCGAGTCCCTGTGCTCATTGTGACATACGTTAATGAGTCTGCCCCTTTATAACTAAAGAGCATTAATCCAAATGAAGCTGTCGCTAATACGACAATCGCCACAAATAATGAATTATGCTTCTTAAGGAATAAACTTAAGAAGGCAAACACAATCGGCCACAATAAGTAAAACTGAAAGGCCAATGAAATATACCATAAGTGTTCAAATGGATTTCTGTTAATAAGTTTGGAATAAACGTTTGTGCTTGGAAAATCTGCCACCAGTTATTTAGAAATACAAGACTGGAAGTAAATGACCCTCTTAAGTTCACCAACATCTCATTTTGAAACAGTGTTATATAAATGAATACTAGAACAAGCATTGCAATTAAAGGAAGCGCAATACGTGCTAGTCGTTTTAATAAAAACTGCTTCAAAGGAATCTTTCCATCGTTCATCAAACTTGTCATTAAGCGGTTTGTCATAAAGTAACCCGCTAAAATGAGGAAGATGTCCAATCCAAGAAATCCACCCGGCAAGCGATAAGAATACAAGTGATAAATAATGATACTAAGGATTGCTATCGCTCTTAGGCCGTCAAATGAAGATACGTAAAAACGTTTTTCCATCTCACTTCTATCAATCATATTCAAAACTCCTTAATCTACGAACTCGAATGAGAAGTTTAGAATGCGTACTAAATCGCCATTTTCAGCGCCTTTTTCACGTAAAGTGCTATCTACACCCATTCCACGTAATTGACGTGAGAATCGCATAACAGACTCATCATGTTCCATATTTGTCATCTTGAATAGTTTTTCAATCTTGTCACCATACAGTACCCAAGTTCCATCTGGATCTCTTGTCACTTTGAATGGTGCTTCCTCTTCTTCTAATCCATAAACGATATGTGTTTCCACTACTTCTTCGTTTAATGGGAAGAATTCTGTTTCTTCTAACACTTCAGCAGTTCTAGCCAGCAATGCTTGAAGGCCTTCGCGACGATAGGCAGAAATCGGGAAAATCTCTGGCATTTCTTCTCCTTCAGCTAAGCTATCTGCTAAATCTTTCTTGAACTTCTCTAAGTTTTCTTCTGCTTGAGGTTGATCCATTTTGTTCGCCACAATCAACATTGGACGTTCTAGTAAGCGTAAGTGATAACTTCCGAGTTCTTCTTGAATAATCTTGTAATCTTCAAAAGGATCACGGCCTTCCATTGCGGCCATATCAATGACATGAAGTAACACTTTTGTACGTTCAATGTGTTTTAGGAAATGAATACCAAGTCCCACACCTGTATGGGCTCCTTCAATTAAACCTGGTAAGTCAGCAAAGACGAATTGCTCGCCATTTGGAGACTGTGCCATTCCTAATTGAGGATTCAATGTTGTAAAGTGATAGTCTGCAATTTTTGGTTTTGCACTTGAAATTACAGATAGTAGAGTCGATTTTCCTACTGATGGGAATCCAACTAACCCAACGTCAGCTAAAACTTTTAATTCTAAATCGAGTTCAAACTCTTCCCCTGGTTCACCGTTCTCAGCAATGTCTGGTGCAGGGTTTTTGTGCGTTGCAAAACGGATATTTCCTCGACCACCACGGCCACCTTTAGCAACTACTACTTCTTGCCCATCTTCTACTAAGTCAGCAATCAGTGCTTTCGTCTCAGCATTTCTAACGATTGTTCCTGGTGGAACTTTAACGATTAAGTCTTCTGCTCCACGGCCATACATACTCTTACTCATGCCGTTTTCACCAGGTTTTGCTTTGAAATGACGTTTGTGACGGAAATCTAATAAGGTTCTGAGTCCTGAATCGACTTTAAAAATGACACTTCCGCCTTTACCGCCGTCTCCACCAGCCGGGCCTCCGTCTGGTACGTATTTTTCACGACGAAATGCAACCATTCCGTCTCCACCTTTTCCGGCTTTGACTTGAATCGTGGCACGATCATAAAATACTGCCATTTCATTCACTCTCCTTTCTCTTTGAGGGGTCTTATTTAACAATTAATGATGTGAAATCTGCGAAATCTAAAATGATTTGAGATAGTAATCCTAAGAATCTTAGACGGTTACGACGAACTGCCTCATCATCTACCATAACCATGTTTTCATTGAAGAAATCATTGATTTTTGGTGCTAATGCTTCTAAATGACTATAAAGTTCTTCAGGAGTTAATGTTTGTACTTTTGAATGAAGTTCTTTAATCGCTTTTACTAAAGTACGTTCACTTTCTGTTTCAAGACGATCTTCTAAAATTTCGCCACTCGCATCATCTTTTGCTTTTGCACTAATATTGATAACACGGTTTAATGCCTCTGTAATTCCTTTAAATTCTTCTGATTCAGAAACAGCTGAAAGAACTTTCGCTGCTTTTAATTGTTCAGGAACTGATGAAGTATTGCTGTTTACAATCGCATCGATAATATCATGACGTTTTGTAATCGTAGCAATACGTTGTGCCACACGTTCACGAATAAAGCTTAAGATAAACTCTTCAACTTCTTCCTCTTTACCTGATAGGAATTCAGCATAGTCAAGACCTAACAATAGTTTTGTAAAGTCTTCAATTTCAATGTTCCAATCAAAGGCAGCAAGAATTTGTACAAGCCCCATTACTTGACGACGAAGTGCATAAGGGTCATTTGAACCTGTTGGAAGCATTCCAGCAGCCGTAAAGCTCAAGAATGTATCTAACTTATCTGCAACCGCAAGTAAAGCACCTGGTACAGAAGAAGGCAATTCACCGTCTGCACTTGTTGGCATATAGTGTTCACGGATTGCTTGAGCTACTTCAGGAGTTTCACCTTGTTTCAAGGCATAGATTTCACCCATAATTCCTTGTAATTCAGGGAATTCACCAACCATGTTTGTCACTAAGTCGAATTTGTAAATTGAAGCCGCACGTTGCGCTGTGACAACGACATCACTTGGTAAGTTCAATTCTTTTGCAAGACGTCCCACAAGTAATTGCACGCGGTCCATCTTCTCTGTCATAGAACCAATCTTGGCATGGAAGTTTAATGTTTCTAATTTCTTCAAGAAAGTTGTCATAGGAATCTTTAAGTCTTCTTCATAGAAGAATAAAGCATCTTCAAGACGCGCTGTTAATACCTTTTGATTTCCTTTTGCGACATTTTCAATCATGTAATCATTACCGTTACGGACTGAAACAAAGAATGGTAATAATTGTTTTTCTTGGTTATACACAACGAAATAGCGTTGGTGTTCTTTCATTGATGTAACTAATACTGGTTCTGGAACGACTAAGTATTTTTCATCAAACGTACCCGCAAATGCTGTTGGGTATTCTAAGATTGAGCTTACTTCTTCTAATAAGTCTTCATCGATTGGAATAATCCAGTTGTTTTTAGCAGCTAATTCTTCAATTTGCTTGCGCACTAATGCTTTACGTTCATCTTGGTTCACGATGACAAATTGTTCAGCCAAAGCTTTTTCATAGCTTTCTGGATTTTCAATCGTTGCTTCTTTTCCTAAGAAACGATGACCTCTTGAAGTACGTCCAGCTTTGACATCTAATACGCCGATTTCTTCGATCACTTCATTGCCGTATAAAGCAACAATCCAGTGAATTGGACGTAAGTATTCAAATGTATGAGCTGCCCAACGCATTGTCACTGGGAATTTCATATCTGTAATCACAGAAGATAAGTTTTTAACTACTTCTTTTGTTGATTTACCAGCGATATGTTGTTTCACATGAATGTATTCAACACCATTCACTTCTTCAACATAAATATCATCTGTTGTTAATCCTTTACCACGAACAAATCCTTCAGCTGCTTTTGTCCAAGCACCATCTTTTTGAGCGATTGCTAGTGATGGTCCTTTGAAGATTTCTTCACGGTCAGCTTGTTCTTCGACTAAGCCATTTACACGAACCGCCAATCTTCTTGGTGTTGCAAATGCTTCTACGGATTCAAATTCTAAGTTTTCATCTTTGAAGAAGTCTTCTACACGTTTTGCTAATTGTTCAGAGCTTGTTCGAACATATTGAGCAGGTAATTCTTCTAAACCGATTTCTAATAATAATGATTGTGTCATTCTTTCTCCTCCAAACTCTCTTATTTCTCTTTCAATAATGGGAATCCTAATGCTTCACGTTCAGCAACGAAAGTTTTCGCGATTGTACGGGCCATTTTACGAATACGGCCTAGGAATCCAGCACGGTCTGTTGCAGAAATAATTCCGCGAGCATCCATTAAGTTAAATGCATGAGAGCATTTCAATACATAGTCATAAGCTGGGTGAACTAAGCCTTTTTCCATTAATACAGTGGCTTCTTTTTCAAAGTCTGTAAATAATTGCATTAATAATTCTGCATTGCTTTCTTCAAAAGCATATTTAGAATGTTCATATTCTGGTTGAGTGAAGATATCTCCATATTTAACATCTCCAGTCCATACTAAATCATATACACTCTCTACTTCTTGAATGTATGAAGCAAGACGTTCTAAACCATAAGTGATTTCACTTGTTACAGGGTGACACTCTAATCCACCAACTTGTTGGAAGTACGTAAATTGAGTCACTTCCATTCCATCAAGCCATACTTCCCATCCTAAACCAGCACAGCCAAGAGATGGGTTTTCCCAGTTATCTTCGACGAAACGAATATCGTGTTCTAATGGGTTGATTCCAAGAGCTTCTAGGCTTCCTAAATATAATTCTTGAATATTTTCAGGAGATGGTTTCATCACCACTTGGAATTGGTGGTGTTGGAATAAACGGTTTGGGTTTTCCCCGTAACGTCCATCTGCAGGACGACGTGAAGGTTCCACGTATGCTGCATTCCATGGTTCAGGCCCAATGGCACGAAGGAATGTATAAGGGCTCATTGTCCCTGCCCCTTTTTCAGTATCATATGCTTGAAGAAGCAAGCATCCTTGGTTAGACCAATAATTTTGTAATGTTAAAATAATTTCTTGAACACTTAATTTTTTTGCCATAATTGTTCCCCTTTCTATTGTGCATTCACTACTGGATAGAATTCATAAATCACTCCAGGAATCACTTCACATTTCACTTCTTTAATCGCTTCATTTTTCGTTTTAAAGCCGTACATTGAATAGTTTGCACTTGTTTGGAATTCCTCCAACACTTCATCCTCATGCCCAATCACACTGACCTTAATCGGCGCAAGAGAGACCACTTTCAATTGAAAATCTTTGAATTCTGAAGCTGGGATGACCATTGTAAAATCCATACTACTTCCTCCTTATCTAAATAAAAAAGTCCCTATGTACACAAAAAGCATACATAGGGACGACTAATCGCGGTTCCACCCTAATTTCTTGGTTTAAAACCAAGCTTCATTGTTGATAGACTCAAGTGCGCCACTTTTAATGAACCATGATATGGATTCCACCAGCCCATACTCTCTTTGACATTTTATCATTAAAAATCTCACTGTCAACGTCCTATTAATCTTTCACTATAGTACCGATAATTGCTTAAAAAGTCAAGTAAAGACAGCGTTTTGCGTCCCTCTTAATCTTGTCCTCTTTCTTTCATTAACGTTTCCCATTCGACCATCTGATCTAAGAATTTTTTGCTCTTCAATCGAATGCCCACATACTCATCCATAATGGTGTCAAATAAGCGTCTTAACTCACTTGTTGTCTCACTCGATAACTGAATAGACCCTATTTGTTTGGGAGAAGATACAAGAGCTAATTGCCTTGCGACATACAACGCCTTTCTAGAGAGTTGCATGCGATACTCATCTTCATCTAAGTGATTCTTGCACAGGCATCCATGCTTCTGAATTGAAATCGACTAAGTCTGTATCTCTATTACAAATGACGCAATGTTGCCATTCCACCTCGACTCCATAGTAACGTAGAATCTTGATTTCAAAGAAACGCAAAATTACTTCTGCATCGACTCCATTATTAATGGCTTCAATAGCGTCCCAAAGCAGTTGGAACACTGTCTTATTCACAATATGGTCATCCATCACTGCATCTGTTAATTGTGTTAAATACGCTAAAACTGCTTGTGCCTTTACATCTTGCAAGACAATCGTCGCAGGCTTTATATCGTGACTATCCTTTAGGAAACTAAACCCATTCTGATGAATATGCCCAAGAAAAGTCGCTCTTGTAAACACCTGTGTTGCAGCTGTTAATGGATGATTGCTTTGCTGTGCATTTCGTAAAAAGAACATTAACTTTCCGTGGTCTCTCGTCAAAATTTTAACAAGCATATCTTTCTCGCGATACGCCTGTCGCATTAAGATAATTCCATCAAAATAGTGATAATAATCCATTTGATTCCATCCTAATCTCTATAGTCTGTATCTCGATATCCGTATTCTTGTAAGTTACTCTTACGTTTACGCCAATCTTTCTCAACTTTTACCCACAGTTCAAGGTAAACCTTATTTCCAAGTAATTGTTGAATATCGCGTCTCGCTCTCGTACCGATTTCTTTTAAGAGACGTCCACCTTTACCAATAATAATGCCCTTTTGCGATTTTCGCTCAACAATGATATTCGCATACACATGTACTTTATCGAATTCATCTTTTTGCATTTTATCCACTGTTACAGCCACTGAGTGAGGAATTTCTTCCTGTGTTAATTGTAAAATTTTCTCACGAATCAATTCTGATACAACAAAAGTACTCAGGGTGATCGGTGATTTGGTCTGCTGGATAATATTGTGGTCCTTCAGGAAGTTCGTTAATGAGGCCTTCCATTAGTTCGTTCACATTATTACCCTTGTAGTACTGAAATTGGGAATACACCAGCAAAATCAAGTGCATCTTTATAACTTTCCACACGTTCTAATAGCACTTCTGGAGTTACAAGGTCAATCTTATTTAATACTAAGAAAATCGGTGTCTTAATCCCTTTTAGCTTTTCAATAATGAAGTCGTCTCCTGGTCCACGTTTTTCACTAACGTTCACCATAAATAAGACCGCATCTACTTCTTTTAGCGCAGAATAGGCACTCTTCACCATGAATTCCCCTAGTTCATGTTTTGGTTTATGAATCCCTGGAGTATCTAAGAAGACGATTTGCGCATCATCTTTCGTATAAACCCCTTGAATTTTATTTCTTGTAGTTTGTGCTTTGTCAGACATAATGGCAATCTTTTGACCTAGCACATAGTTCATAAATGTTGATTTGCCGACATTAGGGCGACCTACAATCGCCACAAATCCTGATTTAAATGGTTTTGTCATACGCTCTCCTTAAAAATGAATCCATTTTGGCAAAATAATGATGATTGCAATGACTACAGTAAAACTAGCGCTGAGTAACACTCCACCAGCTGCAATATCTTTTGCCTTCTTTGCTTCAATATGATATTCCTTCTTCACTAGTAAATCGACTAAATTTTCGACAACGGTGTTTAAGATTTCCATGAGAAATACGATGAAAATACATAGTAAAATAAAACACCATTCGACTGCTGATAAACCAGAGAAAAAACTAATTATAATCGCTAGCCCTGCAATGCAGAGATGCGCCTTCATGTTTCTTTCTTCTTGAATCACTGTTTTGATACCATCTATGGCATGCTTTAGGGACGTCAAAAAGTTAGAATTCTTTTCTGTTTGTTTATGCGTCATCACGTTTCAACCCATATGCTTCTAGGATTTCTTTTTGCAATCCTGTCATTTCAGCTTCCTCTTCTTCTGTTTGGTGATCATAACCGTTTAAGTGTAAGAAGCCATGAAGTGCTAAGAATCCAAGTTCACGTTCAAGCGAATGTCCATAGTCTTCTGCTTGTTCTTTTGCACGGTCTAAAGAAATAACGATATCTCCAATAGAAGTTACAAAGCTATCGTCCTCTTCCATAATTGACTTCATACTTTCAAAGTCATCATCTGAATCATCTAACGCAAACTAATCACATCTGTCACTTTATCAATATTTCTAAACTCACGGTTGATTTCACGAATACGTTCGCTAGAAATAAATGAGATACTACATTCTTTGTTTTCAGGGATTTTTAAGTAATCCGCAGCAAAACTAACTACACTATGCACAAGTTCTTGATGGCTTTCTGGTACTACTTCTGTTTCATCGATAATTTCAATAATCATATTTAAAACTCCTTTTTTAGCGTCACTAATATTGTAACAAACTCCCTACATTATTGGAACTTTGACGGTCTTTAAAGCTTATCTTTTACAAAAAACTCCCCTCAACTAATTCAAGTTGAAGGGAGCTTACTTTTAAGATTGTTTTTTAGGAAGTTTTGGATATTCAATTCTTGAATGGAATGTTCCATTTAGCGAAGCCACGATATTCTTTTCGATAATCGCTAACTCTTTCAATGTAATATCACATTCAACAAATTGTTCATCCTCCAAGCGATTCATAATAATCGAATGCACTAAGTTTTGAACTTTCTCAAGCGTCGGTTCTTTCATCGCACGAGTCGCAGCCTCAGCACTATCTACGATATTGATGACCGCAGATTCTTTTGTTTGAGGTTTAGGACCTGGATATCTGAAATCTGCCTCATCGGCATCTGGATTTTCTTTTAAGGCTTCAGCATAGAAATACTTCATCAATGTCGTACCATGGTGCTCGGCACAAATATCAATCACTGATTGTGGTAATTGATGTTGTTTTAAGATTTCTACCCCTTTACGGACATGATCAAAAATAATTTCTTTTGATTCGTATGGTCCAATCATCTTATGAGGACTTTCCATATGCGCTGGTAAGTTCTCGATAAAGAAGAACGGATGCTCTGTCTTACCAATATCATGATAATAACAAGCTACTCTCGCCAATTGTGAATCTCCACCAATGGCTTCCACACAGTTGGCTGATATGTTTGCCACCATCAAACTATGATGATAAGTTCCTGGAGCTTTTGTAATCAAATCTTTTAACAACGGTTGATTTGGATTTGATAATTCTGCCCATAATAGTACTGAACTATCCTCGAATAAATACGTAAAGTACGGCATCAAGATAACAGGAATAAGGAATGATAAGAACCCACTCACTGCCGCAAACGCGAATAACCACGCTGATTGCGTTGATACCAAATCATAGTTACTAAAGAATACAAACGGAACCATTAATGCTAATGGAATAATGATTTGTAATAGTAATTGTTTAAACCACGATAAATCTTTCCAGTATACCTCTTGAATCACTCCAAGCCATGCTGCGAGTGAAAAGTAAACAGTCGTTAACGCGATTTCGGTGTTAATACTATCGCTACCAAACATATACCAGACGAGTATTGGATAAACTAGCATCGCAATAATAGTAAAGTAAAACTTCGAAGTTAATTTATAAATGATGTAGATAAATCCGGCAATCGGGAAAGCTACACCAATATAATCGATTCCACGATTTTGTAGGAATGATAAGATTTTAAGTAGGATGGCACCAATTGTGAACACTACTGAGAACACAGTCAGTTCATTAACACGTGTATCCCACTCTTTGCTTGATGCTCCCATTTTGAAGCGGAATGAGAATGCTAGTAACGATACAAATAAAATTGTCAAGAAAATTAAGTAACTATACAGTTGATGATAATTACTTGAGTTTCCATCAATACCTAATAATTTTAGAAGACGCAAATCTTCTTGAGTAATGATGTGCCCTTCTTGGATTAACACTTGACCTTGTAAAATACGGACTGGTGAAACACTTTGTTTGGCATTTTCTTTTGCGCTATTCGTTGCGTCTTTGTCCACAACATTATTGACAACGATACTATTCGTTAAAAGTTGTCCAAGCATCTCACGTTCATTATCTGTAAATCCTCCGTTAAAGAGCGATTTTTTAGCTGCTTCTTGTGCTTGTAGCAAATTAGATTCCGTAATAGATTTATCCATTTGCTCTTTAATTGCATTCTCAATAGCTGATTCGTAGTCATCCAATTTATCTGAACTAACAGAAAGCAATTGAATGATGACACTATCTGGAATATACAAAGCAAAATCACGAATGGCTTTATTTTCCGATTCTAAACTCTTCTTGAAATAAGTGAGTCGATCTTGGAGCGTTGCGACTTTTGTTGACACTTCACCAGAAGTCGTGGTTGTAGAATCAGTCGCAAAAATTTCGCTTGAGGCTTTGGCAGCGACTGTCTTAATCGCTTGGAAAAACTGTTTCACTTTATCAATTTGTTGTTGCTCGCGATTTTGGTCGAATACATAAATATCGCCAACACCATCCATCGCCATCTGTTGATTCTTCTCAGTCTGCTCCTTATCCTCTACGGATTTCGGTGCACGAATCGTTTCTTTTGCAACTTGATTTAACTCAAAAGAATAAGAAGTTGGTTGAACATTACTCCATCCTAATACTAATAAGAAAAGGAATGTCACACCTAACAGCGCAGGTAAATAGAAAATTCCTAATGATTCTTGAAACTTACGGAGCTTTTGTCTCACTTTCTTCACCTCGTTCCTTCTCAGTACTATTAGAAGCTGAGTAGGCATTAATAATTTCTGATACGATCGGATGACGTACAACGTCTCCTGCATCAAATTCTACAAAGGCAATCCCATTGATTCCTTTTAGTTTACGTTCAGCATCTAAAAGACCACTCGCTTGGTGTCCTTTTGGTAAGTCAATTTGAGATTTATCTCCATTGACAATCATTTTCGACCCAAATCCAAGACGTGTTAAGAACATCTTCATTTGGGCTCTTGTTGTATTTTGAGCTTCATCTAAAATGATAAATGAATCTTCTAATGTACGTCCACGCATATACGCTAGTGGTGCAACTTCAATGACTCCTCGTTCTAGGAGACGATTCGTATGCTCCATACCGTATACGGTATATAAAGCATCGTATAACGGACGTAAATATGGATCCACTTTTTCTTTTAAGTCCCCTGGTAAGAACCCTAAAGTTTTCACCGGCTTCAACGGCTGGACGTGTCAAGATGATTTTCTTCACTTCGCCTTTCTTCAACGCTTGAACAGCCATCACTACGGCTACGAACGTTTTACCAGTTCCAGCAGGCCCAATACCAAATACCACATCCGTTTTCTTAATCGCATGAATGTATTGTTGTTGACCATATGTTTTGGCACGAATTGCTTTTCCTGCGAATGTACGTCCAATTTCTTCGTTATATAAATTAACAAAGTAATCCAAAGTACCACGTTTGGCCATCTTTACAGCCGTAATGATATCAGTTTTTGAAATACTGATTCCACGTGCAATTAAGTCTTGAAGCTGATTAAGCAGTTCTTTTACTTGCGAAACAACCTCTTCTTCTCCAGTAATAAAGAGTTGCTCCCCACGATGGGTAATTTGTACTTGGAATGAATCTTCAATAAAACGAATATTCTGATCTTGAGAACCAAATAATTGAATTAATTGAGGATTATCGCTTAATTCAACACTTGCTTTAAAGGTTTCTTTTTCCAATCAGTTATCCTCCAATCCACACTTATTTATTTAAGTGTGCTTTTACTTGTTCTTTAATGACATTACCGTCTGCTTGTCCTTTAAGAGCCTGCATTACGGCACCCATTAATTTACCGAATTCTTTTTGTGTTGTTGCTCCTACTTGTTCAGCGATTTCGGCAATTTTTGCTTGCACTTCTTCTAATGAAAGTTGCGCTGGTAAGTACTTCTCAACAATCGCTAATTCGCCTTGAGTTTTTTCAACTAATTCTTGGCGTTCTGCTTTTTCGAATTCAACAATAGAATCACGACGTTGTTTGGCTTCACGCGATAAAATTGTTAATTCTTCTTCAGGTGTTAAATCTGATTTTTTGTCAATTTCAGCAGCTTGAATCGCTGTTTTAATCATACGTAATACAGCTAATGTTTCTTTGTCTTTAGCTTTCATCGCTGTTTTGATATCGTTATTAATTGTTTCTTTTAATGACATTATAATCGCTCCATTCTTTTGATTTCGTTTGATTGATAAAAAAAGACTGGGACTAATAGCCCCAGCCTGACATAGTCTATGATACACAGAGTTGACTAGAACTTGCGTTTACGAGCTGCCTCTGATTTTTTCTTACGTCTTACACTTGGTTTTTCATAAAACTCACGTTTGCGAGCCTCTTGTAAAGTTCCGGTTTTAGAAACAGTACGTTTGAAGCGACGAAGAGCATCATCAAGTGATTCGTTTTTACGAACAACTGTTTTTGACATATCCTATTCCCTCCCTCCGAGCAATAAAAAGTAACTGTTTTCTTTTGAATAGAATAACCAAACAAACGAAATGTCCTTTTTTTATTATAGGAAAGGTTCCATAAAATGTCAATCAACTTTACTAAGGTTCTTTTAACTTTTTTAGGAAACCCTTAAATTACGCTTTTGCTGCGCATTTTTCGCAAAGACCAAAAATCTCAAAACGATGCGAATGAATTTCACAGCCTTCTAATTGTTCTTTAAAGAAGTCCATTGGACACATATCAATCTCTCTTGTGCTACCACATTTTTCGCAAATGAAATGGTGGTGATGTCCATGAGCTTGGCAACGGAATCTAAATAATTTTTCGCCGTTCAATTCTGTTTCTTCTAAAATATTCAATTGTACAAAAGTATATAAATTACGATAAATCGTATCATAACTTAATTGTGGGAATTCAGACGCAATCAATTCTTGCACTTGCTTTGCTGACAAGTAACGGTTGGCATCATTTAAAATCTCAACAAGTCGTTGGCGTTTATTCGTATGTTTATAACCCGCTTCTTTTAAGATTTCTAACGCTTCTTCTACATGATTACGTGAATGGTCATGATGATGATGTTCTTTATGACCTGAGTGGTCGTGACCACAGCAATGATCGTGTGAATGCATATTACTTCCCTCTTTCTTGTTTTAATAACTCTTCAATCCAGTTTGGATCAAATTTTCCAGAACGAATCATTTCAATTTCTTTTTTGTATGGCGCAATTTGAACTTTATCTTCCACTTTAATCCAAGGTGTTTCGAGAATCTTTGGAAGATGTTTAAATTCAGGAACATTAATAACGTTCATGAGCGCTTCAAATCCGATTTCTCCAAAACCAAAGTTCTCGTGTCTGTCTTTATGAGCCCCAACAGGATTTTTCGAATCATTTACATGAAGGACTTTAATACGGTCAAGACCAACTGTTTTATCAAAATGAGTTAACACTCCTGATAAATCATTTTTAATATCATACCCTGCATCATGAACGTGGCAAGTATCAAACGTTACGGATAAATGTTCATTGTACGTCACTCCGTCGATAATAAGTGCTAATTCTTCGAATGTACGAGCTAGCTCTGTTCCTTTTCCCAGCCATTGTTTCTAATGCGATTTGAACTTTTTGGTCTTTCGTTAGAACTTGGTTTAATCCGTAGATGATTTGGTTTATTCCTACATCAACACCAGCTCCCTACGTGAGAACCTGGATGAAGAACAACTTGTGTAGCACCAACCGCCTCTGCACGTTTCAATTCTTCTCTTAAAAATTCGATTGCAAAATCAATATAGCCTTCTTTTGTAGTGTTAGCTAAGTTAATAATATAAGGCGCATGGACAACAACTTCTTCAATGCCATGTTCTTTCATGTACTGTTTCCCAGCTTCAACATTTAACTCTTCAATTGGTTTTCTTCTTGTGTTTGCGGAGCACCTGTATAAACCATCATGACATTTGCGTTATAGCTTGCTGCTTCCTTTGCTGAATTCAAGAGCATTTCTTTTCCGCTCATCGAAACGTGAGACCCAATTAACATAATCATCCTCCAAATATTTCATTATTCTCTATTATTTTACTAAAATAATTCTTCTGCAATCAAGCTGTAAGCTATTTTTTATACACAAATAGCGCTTTTATTGGTATAATAAGGAAGAAATATACAAATTAAAAGGAGCTCTTATGGATTCATTACTGAAATTCTTTAAGAAGAAAAATATACAGCAACTGCTGGGCTTTCTTGTTTCTCTTCTACTTCTGTGGATTATCGCCTATCCATTAGTAAGTGAAAGTTCAACAATAAAACCGCAAGCAAATACGCACCAAGCAAATACAGATACGAATAGTGGCAATACGGCTACTCAAACATCTACAGTAGTTAAAAATAAAATTGTAGAATTCGCGGTCAATACAAGCGATAAGGCGTTAAAGGTATACCATACGATGGACGCTAAAGGCATTCCAGTTGGGGAAATTACGAAAAACCAATACTTGCTGGCCTTGCATAAACTCGACAACGGTTGGATTCAAGTTCAATATGACGATCAAGTGGCCTATATCGAGGATAAAGATATCCTTCTTACTACAATGATGAAAGGATATGCTTCTGGCGGATTGAAATTACGCGAAACACAGGATGAAAATTCGAAAGTTCTCTTAACAATTCCTAACGGCGAACTCTTCTACCTCATTGAAGAATTGAACGATAAAGTCTTAAAAGTTCGTTACTTTGATAAAGAAGGTTATGTGGATAGCGACTCTACAAACTACGCGATTGAATTGATTCAAGAAATTCTCAACAAACAAGCTGGTCTTCCAACAACCATTGACTCTAACAAGATGTTTGTTACAAACTAAAAGAAACACCTATTTACTCAGCTTCCAACGTCACTTCCGAATTAATCGGTACGGTAGATAAAGGAACACAATTTGTCTACGAAGACCGCGAAGGCGATTTCTATAAAGTATCTGTTGGTAATGGAAAATTCGGATATATTCCTTACTGGCTAGTGACTACAAACTTTGCCGGAATCGAAACGGACGAAACGATTCCTCAAGGGATTAAGAATGCAACAATTGTCATCGATCCTGGGCACGGTGGTGAAGATCCAGGTGCTGTTGTAAACTTCAGTGAAAAACACGAAGCAGACCATACATTAACAACTGCTCTACTTGTGAAGAAAGAACTCGAAGCAATGGGAGCAAAAGTTATCTTAACTAGAACAAGCGACACTTCTGTTTCACTTGCTGAACGTGCTGAAATTAGTAATAAAAATAATGCAAATGCATTTATTAGTATTCACTTCGACTCGTCTGAAGATGATAGTGCAAGCGGAACAACAGCCTACTACTACAGTGATAAGAGCGAAAGTCTCAGTCAGACAGTGAATAAATACTTATCTCGAAATCTACCATTGAAAAACCAAGGAAGCAGATTCCAAAACTTCATGGTTCTTCGTGATAATGCTCGCCCATCGATTCTTTTAGAACTTGGATACTTAAATAACCAAGGCGATAACAAAGTGATTTCTTCTGAAGAATATCAACAAAACATCGCAAAAAGTATTGCAAACGCGCTTAAAGAATACTTCCAATAAAACAACAAAAAGCGATGCTACTCCAAACGGAATAGCATCGCTTCTTTTTATCTTAAAATAAGTCATCAATTTCTTGACTTGTTGTTTCTACTGGAGTTGTATAGTTTGCAGTAATTTCTTCAATCACTGTCCCCTCTACAGCCTCTTTAATTAACCCTTCCACATCAAGACGTGCTTCATATTGACGAGCTTTCTCCAGTTTCGGTTTTGTCTTAGGACTTGGCGGCGCAAACACCGTACAACAATCCTCAAACGGTTGAATCGATAACTCGAAATGTATCAATTTCTTCAGCAACTTTAATAATATCGAGTTTATCCATTGTAGCTACTGGACGGATAATTGGTGTATTGGTCACATCATTAATCGCCACCATGCTATCTAATGTTTGAGAAGCCACTTGCCCCACTGATTCCCCATTGGCAATCGCAAGAGCACGTGCATTTTCTCTTAGTTGATCCGTAATACGAAGCATGAAACGACGCATAATTGTCATTAAATACGCTTCCGGTACACTCTTCTTGATTTCCTCTTGAATTCTTGAAAGGTACCGTTAAGAATTGAATACTTCCACCAAAACGAGCAATTTTAGCTGCTAAGAGTTTTGTTTTCTCTAATGCTTGTGGGCTCGTATACGGTGGGCTTGCAAAGTGCACGCATTGAATTTCCATTCCACGTTTCATCGCAAGATATCCTGCTACTGGCGAATCAATCCCGCCAGATAGCATCAGCATCACACGACCACTTGTACCAACTGGAAGTCCTCCTGCTCCTTGGATTGTCTTCAGACTCACCATTAAGTGTTCACGGCGCACATCAATACGTACCGTAATATCTGGTTGTTTTAATTGAACCTTGATGTCTGGAAAAGCTTCTAAAACAGCATCCCCTAAAAACAAGTTGATTTGATTCGTATCCATCTCGAATGTATGATCCGAGCGTCTTGTCATAATCTTAAATGTTTTTCCTTCAAGGTCTTCTTGGCTTAATAAGTCGAGAACAACTTTTTTAGCCACTTCCATATCTTTTTCAACAATATATACTGGCGAAATAGATTGAATCCCAAAAATTGGTTTTACCTTTTCGATGACTGCTTCTTCAGGTGCTTCATGTAAATCTAAATACATAAAGTCATAATCAGGAATCACCTTTACCTGAGGAAAGTCTACTAAGGCTTTTTTTATATTTGACGCTAATTTTTGAGTGAACATTTTTTTGTTTCTACCCTTTGTAGAAAGTTCACCATAGCGAATCAAAATTCTAGTTTTCAACGATTTCCTCCTTTTATTTTAAAAACGAAAATTGTTTCATTAACTGATGCAGAACCTTTATAAACTGTTCTACTTCTTCTTTTGTATTGTCGTTTGAGAAGCTTACACGAACAGCTCCTGTCGCCCATTCAGTTGGCACATCCATCGCGTAAAGCGTACTAGATGAATCTGCTTTTTTACTTGAACAAGCTGAAGTCGTAGAAATATAAATGCCGTGATTTTCAAAAGCATGAACAACGACCTCTCCACGAACGCCTTTAATGGCAAAGCATAATACATGAGACGCTCCATCTTCAGGCGAGAAGATGCGAATTTCAGGTTTTGTTGCTAACTCTTTCCATAATTGACTACGAAGTTCTCCCGTAACTGACTCTTCTTCTAAAGCCATTCGTAGAGCTTTTGTTGTAGCTACAATTCCTGGAAGGTTTTCCGTTGTACTACGTTCCCCTTTTTCTTGTCCGCCACCTGTTAAGAGCGCTTGAATCTTACGTCCAAATTTCTTATACATAATCCCAACGCCTCGTGGTCCATGGAATTTATGCGCAGAAAGGCTCAATAAGTCAATACGTCCAATGGCATAGTAACTGACTTGCGCGTTCCACTGCTTGAACAGCAGTCCACATGAAAATGAATCGATGGATATTCCTCTAGTACTTTAGCAATCTCAGCAATTGGTTGAACTGCTCCAACTTCATTATTAACAGCCATCACACTTACTAGAATCGTATCTTTACGAAGGCTCTCTTTTAATTGGTCTACACTTTACAATCCCTTTAGAATCGACATCTAAGTACGTCACTTCAAACCCGAAGCGTTCTAGTTGCTTACATGTTTGAATGACTGAAGGATGTTCAATCTTTGTCGTAATGATATGCTTCCCAAATACAGATTTTCTCTAGAGCTGTTCCTTTAATCGCCCAGTTATTCGATTCAGTTCCGCCTGAGGTGAAGAAAAATCTCCTCAGGTTGAACTGATAATAAACTAGCAACTTGTGCTCTAGCTTTTGGTCAACACTTGGTAAGCATCGACTCCCTAATTGGTGTAAGCTCGATGGATTTCCGAAGAACTTTTGGCTAACTTGAACATAGCTCGTTAATGCATCATCATAAATTTTTCGTTGTTGCTGCATTATCAAAAATAAATCATTCTACTATCCTTTCAAATTCCATTAGTTCGCAACGATGTTTACTAAACGTCCTGGAACAGCAATCACTTTACGGATTGTTTTTTTCCTTCGATTGCAGATTTCACTGAATCATGCTCTTTTGCAAGTGCTTCAAGAGCTGCAGCGTCTGCATTTGTAGGAACCATTACGCGTGCTTTAATTTTTCCATTGACTTGGAAAATCACTTCAACTTCGTCTTCTACTAATTTAGATTCATCGTAAGTTGGCCATGGTTCGTAGCTAATTGATTCTGTGAATCCGAATTTACTCCAGATTTCTTCAGCCATATGCGGTGCTAATGGAGCAATCAATTGTACAAGACCTTTCATGTAGTCGAACGGTAAAGCATCTGCTTTGTATGCTTCGTTAACGAAAATCATCATTTGAGAGATTGCAGTATTGAAGTGCAACTCTTCGTAGTCCTCTGTCACTTTTTTCACTGTTTGATGGTACACTTTATCCAATTTACCATCGTTTAGTTTTGTGATACGGTCACGCATTTTACCATTATCATCAATCATCAATCTCCAGAAGCGGTCTAGGAACTTACGGCTACCCTCAAGTCCTTTTTCACTCCAAGCAATCGATGCATCAAGAGGTCCCATGAACATTTCATAAACACGTAATGTATCCGCACCATATTCACGAACCACATCATCAGGGTTTACAACATTCCCTTTAGATTTAGACATTTTTTCGTTACCTTCACCAAGAATCATCCCTTGGTTAAATAATTTTTGGAATGGTTCTTTGTTTGGAACAACTCCTAAATCGTATAACACTTTATACCAGAAACGAGCATATAGTAAGTGAAGAACGGCATGCTCTGCACCACCAATATATAAATCAACTGGTAACCATTGTTTTACTTTCTCAGGGTCTGCAAGTCTTTCTTTGTTATGTGGATCAACATAACGTACAAAGTACCATGAGCTTCCTGCCCATTGTGGCATTGTATTTGTTTCACGACGACCTTTCTTACCTGTGACAGGGTCTGTGACATACAACCAGTCTTCAATTGCGGCAAGTGGAGATTCACCAGTACCACTAGGGCGAATTTTATCTGTTTTTGGCAATACTAATGGCAATTCTGATTCTGGAACAGTTGTCATAGTACCGTCTTCCCAATGGATCACTGGAATTGGTTCTCCCCAATAACGTTGGCGAGAGAACAACCAGTCGCGTAGACGATAGCTTACTTTAGCTGCTCCTACGCCGTGTTCTTCTAGCCATTCATTCATTTTTGCAATCGCGTCAGCTTTATTCAATCCATCTAGGAAATCTGAATGAATATGCACACCGTCACCAGTGTATGCTTCTTCTTCAACGTTTCCGCCTTCGATGACTGGAATAATGTCTAATCCAAATACTTTAGCGAATTCGTAATCGCGTTCATCGTGAGCTGGAACAGCCATAATTGCACCTGTACCATAAGTACTTAATACATAGTCTGCAATCCAGATTGGAATTTCTTTACCGTTCACTGGGTTAATCGCATATGCTCCAGTGAATACCCCAGTTTTTTCTTTAGAAAGTTCTGTACGTTCTAAGTCTGATTTTGTTGAAACAGCAGCAATATAAGCATCTACTGCTTCTTTTTGTTCAGGAGTGACAATCTTTTGAACTAATTCATGTTCTGGAGCTAATACATTGTAAGTCGCTCCAAATAATGTATCCGGACGTGTTGTGAAGACTTCGAAGCTTTCATCTGTTCCTTTAACGTTGAAACGAACTTGAGCCCCTTCTGAGCGACCAATCCAGTTACGTTGCATATCTTTAATGCTTTCTGGCCAATCTAAATCATCCAAATCTTCTAATAGACGATCCGCATAAGCAGTAATTTTAAGCATCCATTGTTTCATTGGTTTACGGTAAACAGGATGTCCTCCACGTTCACTCTTACCATCGATTACTTCTTCGTTGGCAAGTACTGTTCCAAGAGCTGGACACCAGTTCACTGGAATTTCAGCTTCATATGCAAGTCCCATTTCCACTAGTTTAGTGAAAATCCATTGAGTCCATTTATAGTATTCTGGATCCGTTGTATTAATTTCGCGGTCCCAGTCATAGCTGAATCCCTAATTCATTAATTTGACGTTTGAAGTTCGCAACGTTAACTTTCGTGAATTCTGCTGGGTCATTTCCTGTATCAAGAGCGTATTGTTCTGCAGGAAGTCCAAATGCATCCCATCCCATTGGGTGAAGTACATTGTATCCTTGTGCACGTTTCATACGAGAAATGGCATCTGTTGCTGTATAACCTTCTGGGTGTCCTACGTGAAGTCCTTGTCCTGAAGGATAAGGGAACATATCTAACGCGTAGAAGTTTTTCTTAGAAGGATCTTCTGTTGTTTTGAACGTATGATGTTCTTTCCAATATTTTTGCCATTTTGGCTCGATTTCTAGATGATTAAATGTCATCTGATTTCACTCCTTTCAAAATAAAAAAACGCCCCACCTGTCATTGACAGATAGGACGCAATACGTGTTACCACCTAATAATTTTACTCATCTTACCTGTAACGCTGGCGAGGCGGATACTCTTACTATCAGTTCAGAGTTCGGCTAAAAGGCGAGTTCAGTTTATTGAAATGATGCATTTTCACCAACCATGCACTCTCTACGTCTATCAAAGAAACTTACTATTCCTCTATCTGCTTTTGTGAGTATTATTCTAGCAGATTATTTAGAAACTTTCAACACTTGACCAACTCGGATAGTATTTGAAGTTAAGCCGTTTAAAGCTCTTAATTCAGATAATGTTAATCCGTTATTCTTAGCGATACGGAATAAAGTATCATCCTGCTTGAACTGTGTGAGTTGATGCACCAGTTGAATAGCTTACTGTAGTCGCTTTAGTAGTTGAAGTTGTTGCTTTTGCTGAACCAGATACTACTAATTGTTGACCAGGACGAATTGTGCTTGTTTCTGATAAGCCGTTGATTGATAACAATGTTGTTAATGAAATACCGTGGTTGTAAGCAATACGGTATAAAGTATCTCCTGCTTTAACTGTGTAAGTTCCGTTGCCAGTATGTTGTTCCAGCTGATTGGTAGCTTACTTGTGTAGCAGTTGTTTGGCTAGCATTTCCTGAAACAGATAATGTTTGGCCAGGACGGATTACTGAAGATTGTGATAATCCATTGATGCTTAATAATGTATTTAAGCTCATGTCCTGAACGACGAGCGATACTGTATAAAGTATCACCTGCTTGAACTGTATATGTTCCAGAAGTTGATGTTGAAGTCGCTGTTGTTTTAGATGGTGTGTATCCAGCAGATACTGTACGTCCATCTGATTGACCAACTGTTAAGCTTTGTCCAGGGAAAATCACTGATGATTGTGATAATCCGTTGATGCTTAATAATGTGTTTAAGCTCATTCCTGAACGACGTGCAATACTGTATAAAGTATCGCCCTGGTTGAACAATGTAGTTACCTCCGCTTGTACGAGTTGAAGCAGTATTTGTTTTAACAACTGTTGATGCAGATTCGCCACCTACAACACGTAAAGTTTGACCTGGTTGGATTACGCTTGAAGTAGAAATTCCATTTGCTGAAACTAATTGAGATAAACTCATACCGAATTTACGGCTAATTCCATATAAATGTATCCCCTGCTTTAACTGTGTAGTATCCATTTGCAGTTGCTTTAGCAGTATTTGAAACTGATTTTGTGCTTACTGTTGTAGCTACTGTAGAGTTTGTTTGTTTTGCTGGTGTGCCTAAAGATAATGATTGACCAGGACGAATCACTGATGAAGTTGATAAACCATTCACAGTTAATAATTGGTCCACACTTACACCAGCTTTACGGCTGATACCGTATAAGGTATCACCTGCTTGAACTGTATATTGTCCGCCAGCTGAAGAAGTTCTTTCTTCAATACCAGCAGCAATTGCAGTTGCAGTTCCATTATCATATTTTGTTAATCCGTATTGTTCGATAATACGGTTTAATTTTGCGTAATATGCAGTATCTGTAGCATAACGTCCTGTTAAATAACGTGTAGCATCTTGATAGCTGTTTGTACGGCTCTTCCATGCACCTGAATAGAACATTGGCGCACCTTTAATACCGTTGATAATTTTATCTACATAATCATCCATAGACTCTTTGTAAGAAGGATATTTTCTGAAGTTATCGTAAATACCATAGTATTTTTGAGCTCCAGCATCTTCTAATGTATACATGTTTACAGATTGACCGTTGTAGTTCCCTTTCACACCAAATAAGTTGTGGTTTGGTTCAGCAGATAACGCACTAGTTCCCCATGCAGATTCTAACGCTGCCTGTGCGATCATTACTGAAGTATATACATCTTTACCTTCTGTAGCTTGTTGAGCTGCAGGAATAATTTTATTCAAGAATTGTTGTGCTGGTGATTGTACTTGATTTGAAGTTACTGTATTCGCATGTGATTTTGGCGCAAGTACTAATCCCGCTACTGTCGTCGCTCCAACAACTGCAACTGTCTTTTGTAAGTTTTTATTTGCAGCCTTTAAAGCTTTCATTTGTTTTTCCTTTTTCAAACGTAAATATCTTTCGTGTTTTGTTTCTGTCATCCTTTTTTCCTCCATGTAAAATCTAATTCGTTATTCATTATAGTAGGATAAATTCGTTTTGTGTAGGGGAACGTTGCACGAACACGCAAATCGTCGTATACTCTTAATATCCGTAAAAAAATTATGTAACAAAATGTAAAATTTTAGTTAAGAGGTGCTTATTTTGAAGAATGCACAGCAATTTAGTCACGAAATGATTCTCTCTGTAAATTTAGAAGATGGGATCTTTATCGATGCAACCGCAGGAAATGGACACGATACACTTTTCATGGCACAACATATAGAAAAAAGATCAAAAATTTTGGCTTTTGATATTCAAGAGCAAGCTATTTTACAAACAAGACAATTATTACAAAACCATGACTTAGAGCATAAAGTAACCTGTATTTTGGACTCTCACGCTCAAATTTCGAACTATTTAGGCGATCAAGATTTGGTTCGATTAGCGATTTTTAATCTTGGATATTTGCCAGGAAGTGATAAAAAAATCATCACGACTCCCTCTTCTACTCTAGAAGCTATCCAAATTTTACTAGATCGATTAGAGAAAAAAGGGAAAAATAATCATCGTTTCCTACTATGGGCATGATGGTGGAATCGAAGAAAAGAATTCTGTAGAAGAACTCCTCACGACTCTCCCGCAGAAGGAATGGTCCGTATTAAAATATCAATTCATCAATCAAATCAACTGCCCACCGATTTGTTATGTCATAGAAAAAAAGTAGAAAATTATCATATATGATAATTTTCTACTTAAAACAAAATCCAACCTCTTTTTAGAGGTTGGATTTCTTCATTATATTAAGCAAAATAAGCTTTTAACTCTTCTACTTTATTCAATTGTTCCCATGGAAGTTCAATATCTGTTCTACCGAAATGACCGTAAGCGGCTGTTTGTTGGTAGATTGGTCTACGTAAGTTTAATGTTTCGATAATTCCTTTTGGAGTTAAGCGGAACTCTTTACGGATGACTTCGATAATTTTATCTTCTGGAACATGGTTCGTACCGAATGTATCTACAGCGATAGAAACTGGTTGTGCTACCCCAATCGCATAGGCTAATTGGATTTCGCATTTATCAGCAAGACCAGCTGCTACGACGTTTTTAGCAATGTAACGAGCTGCATAACTTGCAGAACGGTCTACTTTTGTAGAGTCTTTACCAGAGAAAGCTCCACCACCATGACGCGCATAACCACCGTAAGTATCAACGATGATTTTACGTCCTGTTAAACCAGAGTCTCCTACAGGTCCACCGATAACGAATTTACCAGTTGGATTAATAAAGTAACGAGTTTCGTCGTCTAATAACTCAGCCGGTACGACTGGTTTTACAACATACTCTAATACATCTTTTCTGATTTGCTCTTGAGAAATTTCTTCATCGTGTTGTGTACTTACAACGATAGTGTCGATACGTTTTACTTGGTGTTCAGGTGTGTATTCAATTGTCACTTGAACTTTACCATCTGGTCCTAAGTAATCTAATTGTTTTTCTTTACGAACTTTTGCAAGTTGGTAAGCTAACTTATGACTTAAATCGATTGGTAGTGGCATATAGGATTCAGTTTCGTTTGTTGCATAACCAAACATTAATCCTTGGTCTCCTGCCCCAAACTCTTCTGATTGTCCACGAGTTTCTAATGCATCGTCAACCCCCATTGCGATATCTGGTGATTGTTTATCAAGTGAAACTAATACAGCAACTGAATCTGCATCATATCCATATTTACGGTCTGTATAACCGATCTTACGAATTGTATCACGAGCTACTTGTTGATAATCGACAACAGCACTTGTTGTGATTTCTCCTACTAATACGACTAAACCAGTGTTTACTACTGTCTCACAGGCTACACGCGCTGTTGGATCTTGAGCAAGAATGGCATCTAAAATACCATCACTAATTTGGTCTGCGATTTTATCGGGATGTCCTTCTGTTACGGATTCCGATGTAAATAAAATTTTTTCCATTTCTTTTTCCCCCATTCAATTCCGGTTACAAGGCATCTACACAGTGTGTATCCTTTCGGGAATATCATTTTTAACTTTCTCATTATAGCATTTATTGTAAAAAAAGATAGCAAAAACTACTATTATATGAACATTTTTTTCAAACAAAAGAAAAAAGCCTAAGTTCAAAGGACTTAGACTTTCTTCAAGAGGATTTATTCTATTATTTTACTTCTTTACGAACAATTGCGTATGCGCCGACTAATAACACACTTGCGATTACAACTAGAAGATTGTAGTTTGTTGTACCTGTATTTGGTAATTCAGGTTTTTCTTCTGTAGTTGTTGTATTTTCAGTTGTCACTACTGTACTTGGTCCTTCTGTTGTTGTTGTAACAGTTGTAGGTGCCTCAGTCGTAGTTGTCACTGTTGTTGGAGCTTCCGTTGTTGTTGTCACTGTTGTAGGTGCTTCAGTAGTTGTTGTGACTGTTGTTGGAGCTTCTGTAGTAGTCGTTACAGTTGTAGGTGCTTCAGTCGTAGTTGTTACTGTTGTTGGAGCTTCTGTAGTAGTCGTTACAGTTGTAGGTGCTTCAGTCGTAGTTGTTACTGTTGTTGGAGCTTCTGTCGTTGTTGTAGCTGTCGTAGGAGCTTCCGTTGTTGTCGTTGTCGTAGTAGTCGTCGTTGTTGTAGTAGTTGTTGTAGTCTCCTCTTTTGGATTCACGATTGTTTTTGTAACTGCGTGATCTGTTCCAAAGTCTTCAACATTAACTACAGTATCAGCGTCTTTAATAACGTGACCAGAAGGAGCTTCAATTTCAGTTAAGATATACTTATCTTTTAACAATTTGTTAACTGCAATGTTACCATTTTCATCTGACTCAAACTCACCAATAACTTGATTATTTGCTTGACGAACAACTCTAAACTTAGCACCTTTAAGAGGTTGATTTGCATCATCTACTTTATGAATATTGATTGAGTACACATAACCAACACCAGAACCACCAGCGACTTGAACTGCAGCAATGTTAGTTACATCTTTGCTCTCAATCTCTTTACCTTTAAGAGTTGCCTCGTTTTTCAAAAGTTCACCATCTACAGGTTCATAATTCAATTGTACTTTATAATCGATACGGTATTGATCTTGATCAGTAATATCACCTAAATCAATAACAAATGATTGTCCATCTTCACTGATTGTTATCTTGTGTTGATCAGTTACGTCGACGCGATTAGAGAATACCCACTCACCAGTTTCGTAAGAAAACTTACCTTTGATAACTTGGATACTATCTTTTACATAGGATGCATTAGTAAATCTCAAGTGATCTTCAATTGTTACACCCTTGATATTTTGTTTGTTACGATTGACAGAAATTGTGTATTGAACTTCTTTATGATTTCCGCTATTAACCCAGCTAGTCTTTGTTAAAAGTCTTGGGTTACCGTCCCCGATACCTTTAAATGTTACTTTAACAGCTACTTTTGTTACCATTGGCTGTCACAACAGCAGAATTTCACCTTGTTGTGGATGTTTCCCAAAGATCAATACGTGCATAGAAGAACAGACCATTAGTATCAGAATGTTTTTCACATAGTCTATATAAGTTAATGTTAATTTTGTTTTCCAGCATGTCTACAGTAGCATGAGCGATAATTTCATTTGTGTTAATATCGCAGATCTAAAACTCTAGATGTAATAACGCTAATGCGTCTGGCACAGTAATCGTTACATTTGGTCATAGCTTTAACATTTTTACCTGCTAAATCATATGTTGCATTAATACGGAAGGTAGCCCATTGTGCTAAATCCCAATTTAAATCTCCACCTTCGTTAGTTGTTACATTAACAATCGTAATGGTATCTGCAAATTTACCAGTTACCGAAACTGCGGTTAGTTTCTTCCAGCAGATGCATTCTGAAGCTAATGTAAAGTGCTGTTAATAAAAATAGTAAGGTGAAAAAATCCCCAATTTTTCCGTTTTGTTATGATAACTTTCCTCATTTCTTATTAAATTGATGAGTAAAATTACCTCTCCCGTTCATTTCATCACATTGGTTCCTAATTAATACCTTAAAGGTGAAATTCACCGCGTTTTTTTCATCTTTTTTTCAAAGAATCTTTCCCAAAATGCTCAGAAGTCTTGAAAAATAAAGCGTTTTAGTGGTTTGTTTCCTTTAAACTAATTAAAAAATACACAATCATTTCCATCCTAAAAGCCCCAAACAACACCTACCTTGGCAAGAACACTGTATTACCTATCATTAGGCTATACTTAAGAATGAGGTATTATTATGAATAATGAATCGCAGACGATATCAATCGAAAGCATTCTTCACCAAGCAACTACTCCGTGGTTGAGCTATATCCTAGCTCCACTTGGTTATTGCTTTATCGGATTGATTCTTGCATTAAGACAACAGCAATTTCAATTATTGCATTTTGTCGTATTATTTTTATTTTTTGTAACTATCTATTTACAAGAAAATTCATATCGCAAACTAGCGCTACATCCTGAAAAGAAGAAATGGCCAGTCATTGCATTAACAAATATTATTCTCTTTGCAATTCTCTTCTATTTCTACCAAACGGTAGCTATTAGAGTGGTTCTACTACTCTTTGCCATTGTGTTATTCAATCATACGAATCTGTTTGAAGTGAAGGTAAATGAAGTTTCATATATTTATCACCTGCTACTAAATGGGATTGCTAAATACTATATCGCAAATTTCGTTACAGTATATGTACTAAGCGGTAATGTAACTTCTGCTATTAGCGCTCAACTCTTCCAATATGTTTTATTTGGACTGTATGTGTCTCATATCAAAACAAAACTCACAGAGCGAAAAGAAGGCAAAAGACATTTCGGCCCAGCAGTTGCTATCTTTAATGTATTTGTCAGTCTGTCATGGCTAGTAGGAACAGTCGTTTACTACTTATGGTATTTGAATCATTTCAATATTTTGGGAATCATTTTATTCTCATTATTTTTATTAATTCCGATTCTTTACCAAATCCACTTTAGAAAACAGTACACAGTGAATCGTTTAATTACATACCTGCATTGGTATTTAGTTGTAATGTCTGTTTTATATGGATTCTTTATCGCAATTTAAATCAAAAAAATGGTTGGACAATTGTCCAACCATTTTTTGTTTATACTTCTTTTTGACCATACGCGCAAATATCGAGTAATGGGCAACTTGCACATTTCGGTTTTCTAGCAGTACAGTGATATCTTCCAAAGAAAATCATCCAATGATGGGCTTTCCCCCATAATTCTTTTGGTAACTTTTTACAAAGTGTCTCTTCTACTTCTAGAACTGATGCTGATTGCTTAACCATTTGGAGTCGTTTAGAAATACGTTCTACGTGTGTATCTACTGCAAATGCAGGCAATCCAAACGCGACGCTTAACACGACATTCGCTGTCTTTCGCCCAACTCCTGCTAGTTGCACCAACTCTTCTCTTGTTCGTGGGACCTCTCCGTTAAATCGTTCAACCAATTGCTGTGCGCACAGACGAATATTCTTTGCCTTATTTCTGTAAAGACCTAAGGATTGAATACACTCAATCACCACTTCTTCTTCACTATTCGCTAAGGCATGCGCATTTGGATAAATCGCAAACAATTTTGGAGTGACTTTATTCACACCTTTATCGGTTGCTTGCGCGCTGAGAAATAGTTGCAATCAGCAATTGAAACGGCGTCTCGTGATCCAGTTCGCAATGCGCATCTGGAAATAGTTTTTGCATTTCGAGAACTGCTTGTAATGTTTTTGCTTTTGATAACATCTTATCTCTTCACCCAATTCACTAATGGAACTGATTGACTAGCAGTTTCATTTGGTTTTACGTCTACTTGTGCATTCTTTGTGCGAGTTTCAGACGCTGCTAATTGTTGCGCAGATTGAATCCCTTTGTTCTTCCACGCCAGTAAAATACGGTCAATATATTTCACATTATGCGCTTGATTTAAGACGGCTTCTTTTAAAGCTGCTACGATTAATTCCTGTGGATACTTGTCGTTATGAATCCATCCAGAAATCATCTCAATTTCAAATCCGCTTAATTGGCGATTAAACTCTTGCTCAATTAATGACAACACATTGACATCTTTTTGCGACATCTTTTCAACACTAAAAGAGTTTTGCTTAAATAACACTTCTAGTTGACGAAGAAGCGGTTTAAAGCTATAGTAATCCACTTTTTTTCCCGTCTTGTGCTTCGCGCTGTTTAATCTCTAACACTTGTCGATCCATTAAATGTTGAATAATGCTAAATAATTGTCTTTCGTCGACTCCAAATTGTTGACAGGTTTCTCGAATATTTAACACAAATGATTCTTCTGGATGTCGTTGCATTAACCATGCAATTAATAAGCATTCATCTGCAGTCAATTGCAATTTTCGGTAATTTTGAAGTAATGCATTTGGAACAGACGTGCTACCACTATAAATCCAATGTTCTTGGAATGTTAATGCCATTTTTTGACCTCCCTCTTTTAAAAAAGAGCCAACGACATAGGTCAGCGGCTCTTTCATATTCTTTTTATTATGGGTAAATACGGTTTAATAAACGTGGGAATGGAATTGCTTCACGAATATGTTTCGTACCGGCTACAAATGTTACCATACGTTCTAAACCAAGACCGAATCCTGAGTGAGGAACTGAACCATATTTACGTAAATCTAGGTAGAATGCATAGTCATCTGGATTTAATCCATTTGATTTAATTCTGTCTAATAATTTATCGTAGTCCGTTTCACGCTCACTACCCCCGATAACTTCTCCGTATCCTTCTGGAGCAAGTAAGTCCGCACATAGTACACGACTTTCATTTCCAGGAACTGGTTTCATGTAGAAAGCTTTAATTTCAGTTGGATAGTTGATTACGAATGTTGGCACTCCAAAGTGGTTTGAAATCCAAGTTTCGTGTGGTGAACCGAAGTCATCACCATGTTCTAAGTGTTCGTAGTCAGTATCTTCATCGTTTTCGTGCGCTTGTAATAAGTCAATCGCTTCATCGTATGTGATACGTTTGAACGGTTCGCTAATATATTTCTTCAATAATTCAGTATCACGTTCAAGAGTTTCTAACGCATGTGGTGCACGGTCTAATACACCTTGAATTAACGCTTTAACGTATGCTTCTTGTAAAGTCTAATGACTCGTCATGTGTTAAGTATAAATACTCAGCATCCATCATCCAGAACTCAGTTAAGTGACGACGAGTTTTAGATTTTTCTGCACGGAATACAGGGCCCAAAGTCGAATACACGACCAAATGCCATTGCTCCAGCTTCTAAGTATAATTGACCAGATTGTGTTAAGTATGCTGGATCTCCGAAGTAATCTGTTTCGAATAATTCAGTTGAATCTTCTGCCGCATTTCCTGAAAGAATTGGGCTATCGAATTTAATGAATCCATTTTTATCAAAGAACTCGTATGATGCGTAAATGATCGCGTTACGAATTTCCATAATGGCATGTTGTTTTGTTGAACGTAACCATAAATGACGGTGGTCCATTAAGAAGTCAGTACCATGCTCTTTTGGAGTGATTGGATATTCATGACTCTCACCGATTAATTCGATGTCTTTTACTAATAACTCATAGCCTAATTTAGAACGAGTGTCTTCTTGAACAACACCTGTTACAAATACAGAACTTTCTTGAGTTAATCCTTTTGCTAATTCAAAAGTTTCTTCACTTACGTCTGCTTTTACTACAATTCCTTGGAAATAAGCTTTTCCATCACGTAATTGTAAGAACGCGATTTTACCGCTAGAACGTTTGTTAGTTACCCAAGCGCCAATTGTAACGGTTTGTCCAACGTAATCTTTTGCTTGATTCATTGTTATAGTTTTCAAAATATCACTCTTCCTTTACTTATATGATTCAATAAATTCCTTAATTCGATTAGCGGCTTCTCTTAATTCCTCTTCACTATTAGCACAGCTGAGTCTTAGGAAACCGTTGCATCCAAAGTTCTCCCCGGATACTGTTGCAACCCCAGCTTCTTCGAGTAGCTTTTAGGGCAAACTCTTCTGAAGAAGCAACACCTACGATATGCATGGCTACTTTCACATTCGCAAATAAGTAGAACGCTCCTTTAGGCTTCTCACACTTAATTCCTTGAATATCGTTTAGTAATCCATGAAATACGTCGATTCTTCTTTGGAACTCGTCACGCATTTCTTTTTAGCCGCTTCAACATCTTCGTCGAAAGCACGAATGGCTGCATATTGTACGACCGCCGCAGGGTTACTTGTTGTGTGACTTGTTAAGTCATTTAAAGCTCTAATGATTCGCTTTGGACCAAATACATATCCAAGTCTCCATCCAGTCATCGCAACTGATTTTGATAATCCATTAATGACTAATGTGTTATTAAAAATCTCTTGGGATAAACTTGCCATACTGATGGAAGGCGCATCATAGACTAATTCATAATAAATTTCGTCTGATACGACAAACACATTATGTTCTAATGCCCAATTTCCAATCTCTTGTAACTCTTCTTTTGTATACAAGAGCCCTGAAGGATTCGAAGGCGCATTGAGCACCAAGAGTTTTGTCTTATCCGTTACGTATTCATTTAGTAAATCGACTGTTAGTTTAAACGAATTTCTTTCTCTAGTTTCAATATACACCGGAACGCCATCCGCTAATTGAATTTGTTCGGCATAACTCACCCAGTAAGGAATTGGAATTAAAACCTCGTCTCCTGGATCTACTAAAGTCATAAAGACTGAATACAGCGCAAATTTAGCACCCGCAAAAGTCGCAACTTGCTCCTTTTGCAAATCAATTCCATCTTTACGTTTATGAAAATCACAAATCGCCTGTCTTAACTTATCTATTCCCAAAGCTGGTGTATAATGATCGGTTTCGTGTTTTCTTAAAGCATCAATGGCTGCCTCTGTAATCACTTCAGGTGTATTAAAATCAGGTTCACCAATCGATAAACTAATGATCTTTCTTCCCTGAGCTTTTAGTTCTCTAGCTTTTTGTGTCATCGCTAGAGTTCCTGAAGGCAAAATTTTCGATACTCTATCTGAAATTTTTACCATAAATCACCAATTTCTATATATTCTCAATATCTTTAATCCATTTACCATTTTTCGCTGAAATATAGTAATAACCAATACGTTGATTACTCATACGATAATTGACTTCCCATACAGGTTCCCCGTTTAAAAGGCCAAGTCTTGCTTCAAGCACTTCAACATCTGGTTTATCTTGTAATGTAATAGAACGAGCTTCTTGCTCATTGACCACTGCTGATTGCTGAAGAATTGTGACATCTCCACCTTCTTCAGGAATAATTGCATAGATGGCATTCCCGTCTTTATCTTCACCCATAACGGTGTAATAAGACGCATCCGTATTGTACAAGTAAAACTTCGTTACTTTTGAAAATTCTACGGTTGGTGCCATCATCGTAAGTGCTTCGTTACGTTTTTTAATCTTTGGATCCACACTTACTAAAAAGATACTTGCAGCAGCTAAAAATAATAGAAATAAAGTGAGTAAAAGAATAAACATTGTTCTGCGTTTCATCAATTTCTCTCCTCTACTCTAATTTTCATAGATAATGGTATTATACGCTATTTAAAGCAAAAATACCACCATACATATAAGACGATGCCCTACATATTTTTATTCTTCCCAACGTTTAAACACTTCTTAAATGGTTTCTCTATAACCGAAGCGTTTTCCGGGAAAACACTTTTTACTTTCATCGCATATTTACTAATCGTTGCCCGAACATCTAACAACCAAATTTCGGCACTCTTTTGATGCGGTCTACTAAAACGTCCTAGCCCTTGATACAGTTGAAGAAGCATCATCTTCATCGCATAATGTCCAAAATAAGAACGCTCTTGTTCCTTCATTTCAAGTTGAATAATTTGTTGCGCTGTGGATACCGGATTCGGGAATGGTAATTTTGTAATCACGAGTGAATCAATCGATTGTCCACCACTATCAAATCCTTCCCAGAAACTATAAACACCCAGTAAAATCGCTTCATTTCGTTCTTGGAAACGACGTTGAACTCTTCGTCCCATCTGAGGACCTTTTTGAGCAAGCAAATCAATCTGATGAGCGTAACAAAATCCTTCTAACAAGCTCTCTACTGCTAAGAGCGCTTCTACTGAATGCATTAATACAAGCATTCTTCCACCCTTGCGCTCATATATCTGTTCAATGCATCTTGCAATTTGTGCGTGATATTGTTGACTTGAAGAAGAATTCACGGCCACTAAATCATTTGGAATGAAAATATGATGATTACTATGATTCTTTTCAGTATTAATCACCGTAAGCTTCTCTTTTGCTTCTAACTCATGGAATAATGGCGTAAACGTTGGTATCGTTGCAGAAATCCCAATCAGTTGTCTGATTTTCTCTTTAAATTGATTGAAGACTTCAATGACCGGTCTAACTCTTAATAGTTCGAGGGTATTTTGTCCATATTGCTCTTTTTCTTCAATGACAAAATAATCATTCCCATCCTTCTGGAATTGCGCTATAGATTCTATTAACTCTTGCAATAAATGTGTACTCTCTTCGTATAAACTCGTCTTATCTGCATTGGCTTGTAATAGATTCATCACGCCAGACAGAGCTTTTTGCATCGCCTTCACCATTTCACAGTGAATAGAATCTTTCCACTCTGTAGCTGTAAATACAAAAGAAGTTGACAGTTGTTGAGTGCTCTTCAATTCTTCAAACCACGTTTCATATAAATCACAGATTTCTAATAACTTACGATTCATAGTACGAGAAAGATGTTCCTCTTCTTTCGAGAAATGAAACATCGCATTTAAGTGATGATCAGACCACAATTGTTGCACTTCAAATAGAGGAGAAAAATTAACGGTAATCGTGCCAAATTGTTCTAGTGCATGCTCAAATTGTTGCACTTCATCGAGAAAAACAGCAGGTTTAATACGATGAGCAATCGTTGAGGCATACTGGATAAGGAAGGCATGATTCGTTACCACAACAGGACTCTGTTTTACATAAGTGACCGCCTTGTTCCAATATAGACTTCCTTCTTTCTCTGCTTCTTTCACCGAAATGTTTTTCCACAACGATGCTTGATGGAGGACTTGGTTACATTCCGATAAATCTCCTGTCTTCGTCTGGGTAATCCAGACGATTAACCCCATGATTGAAAGACTATTTCTGGCACTTCTTTCTTCCTTATACTTTTGAACTGAACGTTTAAACGCAGACAAATCAATATAATGTCGTTGCCCCTTTATAGATACGACTGGCGTCTTTATCTTCAACTCAGAAATAAGTGGTGCGATACTATCTTCCATCAATTGTTGTTGCAGCAGCAAATTCGAAGTTACAATCCAGATTGGTTTACGCTTACTAGCTTTTTCAAACGCTGCTAATAAATATGCGTAAGTCTTACCTGAACCAGGACTCGCTTCAATAAAATGCAAAGGTTCATCCTTTTCAAGAAGCGATTCAATTGTTGAAATCATCTCACGTTGACTCGACTTATCCTCTAAAAATCCAACTTCTACTAATTTTTGATAAGCTTCTAGTGCATTGATTTTTCTCTTAGAGCTCTTCACCTCAATCTCTTCCAATACTAGCGGTGAAACAACGAAACCTTGTTCAATCGGAAGTTCTTTCTGTTCTTCTTTTATACTTTCTTCTAAAATCTCCTCAAAAACTGTCCCCGTATCCCCTAGTAATTCTCCTGAAAATTCGGTCAGTTGGTTCAAAGTGATATATGACAACGTCCTTAGCTTCGTCTTCATTTTTAAGAATAGTTCAGCTGTTGCTCGAGCATCGCTTCCTGCTGTATGTACTTGAGTATGACGAATCTCCAGCGACTCTGTTAAATCACTAAGGCGATAACTGATCGCTGTTGGATAACAAATCTGCGCTAGTTGTACTGTGTCAATGAATGGAACCTCTAAATCGAGTCCTAATGTGTCTTTTAAAGCTGATATTATGAAAGGCCCATCAAATCCTACATTATGTGCAACCAGCGTTCTATCTTCTAAAAGATTAAAAATGGTCATTGCTACTTCATCAAAATATGGAGCCTTCGCAACATCTGCGTTGGTCACTCCTGTTAATAATTGAATCTCGAATGGAATACTTTTTTCTGGATTAATATTGAGTGAGACATGTTCAATCACTTCATTGCCATTAATTAAGGTACAACCAAATTGGAAGATTCGATCCCCGCTCTCATATTTTGGCCCTGTCGTTTCTAAATCAATGACCGCATATTTTCTTACCATGAGAAAAGCTCCTTTCTAAGAATTCCTACTTATTTAGTTTACTAACTTATTTCTCTTGTTGCAAACAGTAGAAAAGGTTTAAGGCAAAAAAGAAGCTTGAGCAATGCTCAAGCTGTCTTTTATCATTTTGAAAGTTGATTAAACGGTTTTACCTTTATCGATGACCACTTGTACTTCTTCTGTACCTGTTAAAACAGTATGTTGTTTTACAGTCACATCTTTATCGGCAATCACATACTCTAAATGAGCATCCTGATTTAATGACTGTATTTGAAAGAATGATACTGTTACGAACAACCGCACCCTTCTTCTACGACAACATCACGGAAGATAATACTATTTTCAACCGTACCTCGAATCTTCGTACCATCTCCAAGAATCGAATTCTTCACTAGCGCCTTCTTACCATAGCTCGTAGGGAACCGTATCTTTAACACGCGTAATCACTTGAGTGCCTGAAAGGAATACATCATGAAGAGTTTTCAAAATCAAGCATTTCCATATTTCAAGTCATAGTAATCTTTAATCGTATTAACAACTTTTCAAGTATCCCTTTGATTTGATATGCAAATACACGTAATGTTTCAAGGTTCTTTAGCGATATAGTCACGTAAGATATCTTCCCAACCAAGTGTCAAACCCTTTTTTCACAATACCATTGAATAATTCTTTTGTTAAGATGTAAATCTTCACTTGTGTTGCGCATTCATTATCTGATCCATCAAAATGATAGAGTGACTCATAAACTTGATGATTTTCATCAAAGATAATTTGCGACTCCCCTACTGTTGGTTTGCGATACGTATACGCAACAGTGATATCAGAACCAGTATCTAAGTGATATTGGAACATTTCTTTGAAATCAATTTTCCCGATAATATTTGTATCAGCTAAAATAACGAACTCTTCATCCAAATCTTGCGTATACACCATCGTATTCGCTAACGCTTCAATTTTATTTTGTGGGATACGTGTTGATAAGTAGTTTGACATCGGAGTAATAATCTTCAAACCACGGTGTTTACGGTTTAAATCCCAATCTTTTCCTGAAGCTACATGATCGAGTAAATGATTTATAATTATGATTCGTTAATAATGCAATATTATCGATATCAGCATGTACAAGAGAGGATAACATAAAGTCCACCATACGATAGCGGGAAATAACTGGTAAAGCAGCTGCTGTACGATTTCTGACTAACCCTTGAAGGTCGTCATTTCTATAATTATCTGCAAACAATATACAAAACGCTTTGATCATATTAATTTCCTCCAACTTTCGTATCTTCTTCTACCACTTCGAAATTGCCGATTACGGTAATCATATCTTTTCCAAGTTCAATTTCTTCATGGCCCTACAGTCACACCGCTTTTTACAACCGTGCCTTCTGCAATAATTGAGTTCACAACTGTTGCGCCCTCTTCAATGACTGCATTTTGCATGATGATACTACCTAGAACCTTGGAGTTTTTTGCAATCGATACTCCAGAAGAAACAATAGATTCATGAACTTTACCGAGTACAATTGTTCCATCTGAAATCATTGAATCAGTCACTTCGGCGCTTTCTCCGATATATTGAGGAAGTCTGCCTTCGTGGCGGTAATAAATCTTCCATGATTTATCAGAAATATTAAAGTCTTCTCTTCGTTTAATTAAGTCCATATTGGCTTCCCATAAACTTTCAATGGTACCAACGTCTTTCCAATATCCTGCAAATGGAAAGGCATAAATACGGCGGTCTTCTTCAAGCAACATCGGAATAATATTCTTACCAAAGTCTTTTTCACTTTCAGGATTTTCTTCATCACGAATTAAGTATTCTCTTAATACTTTCCAGTTAAAAATGTAAATCCCCATTGAAGCTTTCGTTGAAACCGGATGTTCAGGTTTTTCCAAGAATTCTACAATGCGTAAATCGTCATCCGTATTTAAAATACCGAAACGACTTGCTTCTTCTATAGGCACATTAATATGAGCAACCGTCAAGTCTGCCTTTTTCTCTTTATGGAATTCAAGCATCTTGTTGTAGTTCATTTTATAAATGTGGTCGCCAGATAAGATTAAAACGTACTCTGGATCGTATTGCTCGATATACTTAATATTTTGATAAATCGCATTGGCAGTTCCTTTATACCATTCCCCTGTTTTACCCGCAGTATACGGTGGAAGAATTGTTAATCCTCCGTCCACACGGTCTAAGTCCCACGGGTTCCCGTTTCCCATATAAGAGTTCAATTCAAGCGGCATAAACTGAGTCAAAACACCAACAGTAGAAATTCCTGAATTTGAACAGTTTGAGAGAGGAAAATCGATAATACGATACTTCCCACCAAAAGGTACAGCTGGTTTAGCCATATCCTTTGTCAGTACTTGCAGACGTGTTCCTTGTCCACCTGCTAGTAGCATTGCTACGATTTCTTGCTTTCTTGCCATACGTTCAACCTCCGATTATTGATTATTGATGAGATACATTGTTGAAAACGGTGGTACGTTCACCGCGAGTTTATAATCAAAGCCCTTATGTGGTTCGGTAACTGTATGAAGTCCACGATTGACCACTCCGCTTCCGTTATACTTTTTAGCGTCAGAGTTTAAAACTACTTTGTAGCTACCCCATTTTGAAACGCCAATTTCGTAATTCTTAATTAAGTTTCCTGAGAAATTAGAAATAACAATCACTGAGTCGCCTTTAGAGTTCATTCTTGAGAAGACGAAGCAGTTATTCCAAACATCTTCAACCTCATGCCATCTGAAAATCCTGTCCAGCCTCCGTCAAGTTGCCATAGTTCTGAATGCTTCTTGTAGAAGGCGTTTAAGTCTTTCACATAGCGATGAGTCGCATCATGAATTGGATATTTGAGTAAGAACCAGTCTAATTCTCGTTTCTTCATTCCACTCAATCATTTGTGGAATTTCATTTCCCATGAAGTTTAATTTTTTACCAGGGTGAGCCATCATATAGCCCCATGAAAGCTCTATAGTTAGAAAACTTATCTTCATAAGAAACAGACGCTTTATCTAGTAATGATTTCTTTTCCCGTGAACGACTTCATCATGAGAAATCGGTAAAATATAAGTTCTCTGAGAAGGCGTACATCATCGAGAACGTAAATTGATTATGGATGCCACCTCTAAATAGAGGATCTTTCTCTAAGTAATCTAGAGAGTCATTCATCCAGCCCATATTCCATTTGAAGTGGAATCCGAGTCCTCCTTCTTCTACTGGTTTTGTAACCCCAGCGAAAGCAGTAGACTCTTCAGCAATCATCATGACACCTGGATATTCATTACGAACAAAATCATTCAGAGATTGAATAAATCGAATCGCTTCTAAGTTTTCAAATCCTCCGTAAATATTACGAGCTGATTCTTCTTCACTTCTGCAATAGTTATAGAACAACATTGAACTTACAGCATCCACGCGAAGTCCATCGATGTGGAATTTTTCAAGCCAGAATACTGCACTTGAGTATAAGAATGAAAGCACTTCTGTCTTGCCGTAATCAAATGCTCTCGTTCCCCAACCTTTATGTTCTTGGATACGAGGGTCACCGTATTCATAGCAAGGTGTCCCATCAAATTCATATAACCCAAAAGCGTCTTTTGTAAAATGCCCTGGTACCCAGTCTAAAATAATTCCGATACCTGCCCTGTGACATTCATCCACAAAATACATAAAGTCTTCTGGAGTTCCAAATCTTGAAGTCGCTGCAAAGAATCCTGTCACTTGATATCCCCATGACTTATCATATGGGTATTCGGTAATTGGCAACAATTCAATATGCGTGTAGTTCATCTCTTTCACATATGGAATGAGTACATCCACTAACTCACGATAAGAATACGGATCACCATTTTCTTTCTTCTTAAACGAGCCTAGCTCAACTTCATATATGTTTAACGGTAGTTGATAAGGGACAGTTCTTTGTTTCATCCACTTTTCGTCTGACCATTGGAATTCAGGAAAATCGTATACTTTAGATGCTGTTTTCGGTCTTGTTTCCGCATGGCGTGCATATGGATCTGCTTTCCATAACCAATCTCCATGATGTGGAACAATCACATATTTATAAGCATCGTACTCTTTTACATTTGGAATTGTGATTTCATAAATCCCATTTTGATTAATACGCTCCATCCTGTAATCCGTTGGTCTCCATTCACAGAAATCCCCCGTTACATAGACTTCTTTTGCATTTGGAGCCCATACGCGGAATGTACATTCGTTATCACCTAAGAAGCTACCAAGGAAATCATAACTATGAAAATTCCTTCCTTCATGAAATAAATATTCTGCTAGTTGTTGCACTAAGCCATCACTCCTTTACGCATTCGCTCACAAAAAAGAAATAAGCGTTTTCATAGTTGGGATAAAAAATTAGAGAAGGTTGATATTGATACATTTCTCTTGTTTAAATTATAACATATTTCTTAAATTTTCACAGTGGTTTTCATGAATTTTCTTAAAAATTTTTGTTTAATTCTCTGTACTTTTCATGAAACCCGTTTTGGTATCACTTTTTACCACTTTGTATTACAATGAACATAGATTTACAAAAAAAGGGGCCTATTATGATTTTCTATCACTCACTAAAAAATAAGTATCCTTCAGGAGCAGTGACGGATAACCAAACTATTTTTATACAAGTTAAAGTTACGAAAGAGACTCGCCTCTCTTCTATCCAATTAGTACTTAAAGAAGATTTAACGCAAACAACAAGCATCTATCATCCAAGTCGTTCTACGATTGAAGCAGATGCGACTTTATACTCATTTGAAATTTCACCGCTACATTCAGGACTATATTTCTACTACTTTGAAGTTCGTTCTGAAATCGGTACTTACTTCCTTAGCAACCATGAATTCCATGCAGTTCCTGTTCTTAACTATCATGAGATTAACAGCTGGCAATTAACGGTTTACGAAGAACAATTCACGACTCCAGAATGGTTTAAGGGTGGAATTATGTATCAAATCTTCCCAGACCGATTCAAGAAAAGTGATAAATATAAAGCGAAAAAAGCAGCCAATGAAGAGATTCGTTACCGTCATGATGAGTGGGACGAATTGCCTCAATCAAGTATCACACATGAAAATTACAAAGCGCAGGATTTCTATCTTGGGAATTTAAAGGGAATCGAAGAAGAACTCGAACACTTCAAAGCCTTAAATGTAAACTGTATTTACTTAAATCCAATTATGGAGAGCCCAGATAACCACCGCTACTCCACTGCGGATTATTTCAATGTGGATCCTTACTTAGGAACGAATGAAGACTTTAAAAAACTATGTGCAAAATTCAGAAAAAATGGAATCGAAATTATTCTAGACGGTGTATTTAGTCACACTGGTGATGACAGTATTTATTTCAACAAACAAGGTCATTATGATAGCGTTGGTGCCTATAACTCAACTGAGTCTCCATACTATCCTTGGTTTAGCTTTATGGAATTTCCAGATACGTATCACTCTTGGTGGGGCTTTACAAACCTTCCAACGGTGAATAAATTGGAACCTTCCTATATGAAATTTATCAATGATCCTAAAACCGGTGTCTTACCCTTCTGGCAACATCTTGGGATTGGTGGCTGGCGTTTAGACGTTGCGGATGAATTTCCTGACGAGTTCTTAGACGCATTACGAGTAACTGTTAAACAAACAGACCCAAATGCCCTCATTATTGGTGAAGTTTGGGAAGATGCGACTACGAAATTTGCATATGACCATCGCCGCCGTTATTTCTTAGGAAAACAACTGGACAGCGTGATGAACTATCTTGGAAAGATGCGATTATTAATTTTGTTCAAACAAAGAACTCACACGCTTTACTCTATGCCATTGAAGAATTGATTGATCATTATCCAAAACCTGCTCTAGACGTTCTCATGAACTTACTAGATAGTCACGATACGGAACGTATTATTACAAAAATTGGGTTCGGTGATACGGAAGCTGTTCCACTTCATGAGCGCCCAACACTCGAATTAACTGGCGCCGAACTTGAAGATGCAATTCAAAAACTAAAAATCGCAAGTTTCATTCAATTTACTCTACCAGGTGTGCCTTCGATTTATTACGGGGACGAAATTGGAATGCAAGGATTCCGTGATCCTTATAACCGTAAGACATTCAGCAAGAAAAAAATTAACGAAGAAATCTTTGAGCATTATAAGGCATTAACAGCTTTTAGAACAGAAAACAAAGAAGACTTCAAGGGAGATTTCAATGTCATTTACGAGAACAATGGATGCCTTGTGTACCAACGTGGCTCTCTCCTATGTGCCGTGAATATGAATGAACATACGGAATACATTGAAGGTCTTCATGGAAAACAAATTTTTGCAAGTCACCAAATAAGAAACCATCCAAACGGACTTCTTGTTCCTGCATTTGGCTTTGCAGCATATGAAATTTAATCCACAAAAAAAGATTCTCACTGTGAGGAGTGCCCCACTTGTGAGAATCTCTTTTTTTATTGGTTTAACCTTGAACAGGTTTGATGTGCCAAATGTCTTTTGCATATTCTTTAACTGAACGGTCAGCTGAGAAGATACCTGCATTTGCAATATTGGCAAGGCTCATCTTCATCCATTTAGATGAATCATTAAAGTCTTTTTCAATGCGTTCTTGTGCTTCGACATAGCTATCAAAGTCAGCTAGACACATATAGTGATCTTGAGTTAATAAGTAATCCACGATGAAGTTGAAGTTCATACCACCAACTGTCATTGTACGGATGAAATCAAGAACGGTCTTAATCTTAGGTGAATTATTGTAGTATTCCCAAGGTTTGTAGCCTTTAGCATATAACGCTTCTACTTCTTCTGTTTCTAAACCGAAGATGACAATATTGTCTTCGCCTACAGCTTCGTATATTTCAACGTTTGCTCCGTCCATTGTACCAAGAGTCACTGCACCATTTAACATCAGTTTCATGTTACCAGTACCACTCGCCTCTTTACCGGCTTGAGAGATTTGTTCACTCACATCTGCAGCTGGCAAGATGATTTCCGCTAATGTCACTTTGTAGTCCGGAATGAATACTACTTTAATGTATTCACGCACTAATTCATCACTTTCAATCATTTGAGAAATTGAGTGGATGAATTTAATAATGTTTCGCCATTTGGTATCCTGAAGAAGCTTTCGCAGCAAAAATGAATGTACGTGGAGTTGGACGTAATCCATTGTATTTTATCTCATGGTAAAGATATACAATGTGTAACGCATTTAATAATTGGCGTTTGTATTCATGTAATCTCTTCACTTGTACGTCAAAGATTGAATGAGGATTTACTGAAATCGCAAGCGTTTCTTTAATGTAAGTCGCTAATTGCTCTTTCTTCGTTAATTTAATGGCTTGTAAATCTTTCAGTACTTTCTCATCATCTTTATAAGCATTCAATTTTGAAATGCCAGAGAGGTCTTTAATGAAGTCATCTCCGATTAAATTTTCTAAGTAAGTAGCAAGTTCTGGGTTTGCTTGACCTAACCAACGGCGGTGCGCAATCCCGTTTGTCACATTACCGAATTTTCCTGGATATAAATCGTTAAAGGCTTTAAACGTATCACGAATAAGAATATCACTATGCAGTTTTGATACCCCGTTTACATAATGACTACCTACGATAGAAAGATTTGCCATCTTAATCATGTCGTCATAAATAATCGCTGTATCACGTAATGTATATTGTTTTCCTTGTTCCATTACCCATAAGCAGAATCGTCTATTAATTTCTTCAATAATTGAGTAAATACGTGGAAGAATTGGTTGGAATAAGGATACTGGCCATTTTTCCAATGCTTCTGCCATGATCGTATGGTTTGTATACGCAAATGTCTTCGTCGTGATTTCCCACGCTTTATCCCATCCATATCCATACTCATCCACTAATAAACGCATTAATTCCGCAACGCCCATCGCTGGGTGTGTATCATTAATATGAAGCGCTACATGTTCTGAGAAGTTTTCTAATGTACCAAATTCACGGTAATGGTTCTTCACTAATTGTTGTAATGAAGCACTAATGAAGAAGTATTGTTGTTTAATACGTAACTCTTTACCTTCATTTGTTACATCGGCTGGATATAATAACTTCGAAATAGAAGACGCAATTGCTTCTGCTTCTGATGATTTAGAATATTCACCGCGTTCAAATAGTTTCATATTGAAACCAGTTTTTGCTTTCGCTTCCCATAAACGGAGTGTGTTTACTGCTGAAGCATCATAACCAGAGATTAATAAATCATATGGTTCTGCTTGAATCGAAGTATAGTTTTTGTGGTTCACTTTTAAGCCAGTTTCTGTCATGACTTGCTCTAATTCTCCACCAAAACGTACTTCAACTTCTTCATCATTACGGTACACTAAGCCCATATTTTCCAAGATCTAACCATTGATCTGGGAATTCTTGTTGCCATCCATTTGTAATGACTTGTTTGAAAATCCCGTATTCGTAAAGAATTGAGAATCCTGTAACTGGATATTCATTACTTGTTAAAGCATCTAAATAACAAGCCGCAAGACGTCCTAGACCACCATTTCCTAAACCTGGATCTGGTTCCATATTGTAAATTTCATCGAGTGAAAAATTGTTTTCGCTCAAGAACTCTTTTGCTTCCTTTTCAATACCTAAATTGAATAAGTTATTGCGAAGTGTACGTCCTACTAGGAATTCCATTGACATATAGTACGCACGTTTTTGACGAGTTTGTTTTAATGTTTGTTCATAGCTGAATTTCTTTTCCATTAAAATATCACGAACAGATCTCATCATCGCTTCGTATACTTGTCTCTTACTTGCATTTGAGATGGTTACACCAAATTGATTCTTTAATGAAGTTTCTACACGACTTGTTAAACTTTTTTCGACCATTTAAGAGCCTCCTTCTTATTTTTATACCACTTCATGGTATAAGTCTAAATATTTCTTAGCGGACTGTTCCCAGCTTACGTCTTTTTGTAAATTGTTCTTGATAATTTGTTTCCATTCATCAGGTGATTGGTAGAAGCATGTCACAGCGCGGTAAATCGCATCCATCATATCACCAGCTTGGAAACTTTCAAACGTGAATCCATTTCCTTCAACGCCTGTAAATGGAATAACTGTATCACGCAAACCACCAACACGGTGAACAACAGGAACTGTTCCGTAGCGCATTGAAATCAGTTGTGATAATCCGCATGGCTCTGTTTTAGAAGGCATTAAGAATAAATCACTTGCCGCATAGATTTTTGCAGACATCTCATTAGAGAATAATAAAATACTACGAACACGATCATGTCTGTAATGTTCTAGTGAACGTAAGGCACTCTCGTAATGAGCATCCCCTGTCCCTAGAATGACTAATTGTGCACCTGTTTTAAGGATTTCTTCGCTTGCTTGTAAAATTAAGTCGATTCCTTTTTGATGAGTGAGACGCGTTACCATTCCGATTAAAGGAATATCGGCATTCACTTCTAAATCCATCTCTTTTTGGAATGCTAATTTATTTTGAACCTTATCTTCAAATGTTTTTAAGTCGTAATTTACAGGAATCATTGGATCTGTTTTTGGATTGAATTTATCCAAATCAATTCCGTTTAAGATTCCTCGTAATTTTCCTTGTTCAACAGTTAAAATCTTGTCGAGTCCATATGAGAAATAAGGGTCCAAGATTTCACGAGCATACGTTTCACTTACTGTATTCACGCGGTCTGCTAATTGAATCGCACCTTTTAGTAAGTTCACGTCACCATTGTAAATGAGTGCGTCAAAATATTTATTTTCTAATCCGAAAAGATTTCCCATTTCATATGGGTTGAATCGACCTTGGAATTCGATATTATGAATCGAAAGTACACTCTTCATATCTTTATAGAATTCTGCTTCACGACTCTTCAACACGTCTAAGTAAATGACAGAAAGTGCTGTATGCCAGTCGTTTACATTCACAACATCTGGTTTAAAATCAAGAGCTGGTAAGATTTCAAGAGCTGCTTTTGAGAAGAAAGCAAAACGTTCTCCCATCATCAATTTGACCATAAATACTGTCACGATTAAAATATTGTTCATTATCTACAAAATAACAAGGAACTCCGTCCACTTCAGTCTCGAAAATTCCACAATACGAATGTCTCCAACCTAAATCAACAAATTGGTATGCTTTGTATTTTAAGCCAAAACGTTCGCGGTCAATACTAGAATACAAAGGTAAAATAACACGTGCATCTACGCCTAATTCACGAAGGGCTTTTGGAAGAGAACCAATAACGTCTCCTAACCCTCCTACTTTAACAAAGGGAGCTGCTTCAGCTGCAATAAAACAAACTTTCATACACTTTCTCCTTTAACTTGTGATAGGTTTATTATACCTTGAAATCATGAAAAGAACTAGACTTCTTATATAATAAAATAAATAAATTAAACTAAATAAAAAACCTAGGACAAATGTCCTAGGTTCAATTGGCAATTAAATTTCTGGGTAGATATCTTCCACAGATTTTTCTGGGTCAATCACGATGAATAAGTTACCGTGTGAACCAATTGCTGAACTTTGGTATTTGTTGTCATTTCCATCTTCATCTACTGGGCTGTATGGGAAATAAACACGATCTTTGTCAACAATTACATCTGATTTTGGATGATTTCCATCAACATATAAAATATCCATTAATTCGATATCGCTATATTTTTTAACGCGTTCGAACATTCCTAATTCTAAACCACCTAAGTTGATGTCTTCTGACATAACGTGGTCTGCTTCAGGTAAGATCTCGATACGTAATGATTCACATGGGTGAATTTCTTGGAATTCTCCACCGTTAATACGACCAAATGATGTAGTAACTTTTTTAATCCATAAGTCACCAATCAAACGACGATTAATCGTCCATGTTTCTCCATTTCTAAATACAAATCGTAAACCTGACATAACCTTTTTCATATAGGGTCACTCCTTAAAATAAATTATTGCTTACAAAATGATAATACCATTGAAACGCCTTTCATTCAAGAATTATATTAAATTAAAATGGCTTTCAATAAATTGTTTTTCATTTCAATGAAACTTTATTTACTTTCATTGAAATTATTTCTAATCCATGAAACTATCTCTGTATTTTCATTGGCTAATCTACCAGATAAAATCTCTGTTTGAAGAGCTTGTAAGACTTCACCAATAATAGGCCCCATCTTCTCTAAGCCAAGTGCTTCTTTCACTCCAAAACCATCAATTTGAATGTCTTTCATCGAACGAATCGGTAATTGTTGATACACAGTCTTCAACTTTTCTAGTTCCTCTACTCGACCAATTCCTGCTAACAACTGCTCTACTTCGACAGCCAAATCTTCTGGACATTCATAAGCAAGAAATGCATCCCATTCTTTTTCAAGACGAGCGAGCAATGTTTGATAGCCTGTTAATACAGTAGAGATTTGGTCATTCGATGATTTCCAATTTTTCAATACTTTTCTTAACTGAGGAATACTTAATCGTTCATAGTAAACAAATAAAATCCAAGCTTGAGTAATCGTAGGTTTGTCTAACGGGAACTCTCCCACTTTTAAAAGCGTTTCTTTAGCCTCTTTAAAATCTGGACAAGCTTGATATAACTCACTTTCCACAAAGGCTTTAAAGGCAAGGGTGCGATGTGGACTCAGTATCATTTTCTCAAACTCTACTTTCATACGTTCCACAGCAACTCGTTCGAGATTGGCTTTTAAAGTACGTACCGCATTAAATGTATCTGATTCAATCGAAAAACCTAATTGCCCTGTAAAACGGACCGCACGCATCATACGCAAAGCATCTTCATTAAAACGTTCCATAGGATTTCCAACACAGCGGATGATGCCATGTTCTAAATCTTCAATCCCATTAAAATAATCGACAATTTCTTCTTTGTCGTTTACTGCAAGAGCATTAATTGTAAAGTCGCGACGCATCAAATCTTCTTCCAGACTTCTGACAAAGGTCACAGAATCTGGATGTCTAAAGTCCTGGTACGTCCCTTCCGTACGAAATGTTGTCACCTCATAGCTATCATGATGATGCAAAACAAGAACGGTTCCGTGTTCAATCCCCACATCTACCGTATGCGAAAAGAGACTCTTCACTTCTTCAGGGGTTGCACTCGTTGCAATATCCACATCCGAAATTTCTTTTCCAAGAACCAAATCACGGACTGAACCACCCACAAAAACGGCTTCGTGTCCAGCTTCTTTTAACGTTTGAAGAACAGGGGAGTGCACTAACGAAGAGCGGTACCGATTGTATATCAACTTTTCGTTTCAAAATCACTCATCTTCTAACTCCTTTAATCGATTTGTTAGTTCCATAAAACGCTGAGAGTCCATTGATTCCAGAGCCTCATTGATTTCTGATTTTAATTGAGAAATCAACACTTCTTTTTGAATACTATCTAATTCATCCTCCACTACTTCCATCTCTTCGACTTCTGAGAAGTAATAAGGATTTTTCTCTAATACAGCAAAACTCACCATACTCTTATATGCGTTTGGAAAATCTAATTCCACATAGCAATCTTCTTTCCAATGAAGGCGCATATCATGAAAGGCTACTTCTGGATTATCGAATTTTGTTCCTTCTTTATAAAAATAAGAAACGATTCTTGAGCAGGTTTAATCGTTGAAAATAACATCCCTTTTGGAGTAGCTTCCACATGCTCCACGAAAATGAATTTGTTTTCAACAATAACTCATGGTTTAACAAGTAGTTCAGAATCCATAATGACTCTCTTCTTTTCAAAGAATGATTTGAAATGAACCACGAAATAAATTTCTTCTTCGTTTCTAAACTTGGGTTAAACAAAGTATCCCTCCTACTCTTCAAAAATAAATGTATAACGGATAAATTCAGGATTAAATGGATCTACCTTCAATGCTTCTTGTAAGGCTGGTGCTAGCTAAATCTTTTACGTCCCTCTTCAATCATAAAGCGAATATAATCTTCTAAAAATTCAACAGAACTTTCCCCAGCTTCATAGGCTTTTTGATAGTATGTAAAGGCCTCGTTGTACTCTTCCATTGCTTCATAAGTTTTCGCAAACAGATAAAGAATCACTGCATCTTCTTTTGTTTCTAAACTTTCAAGGAATGCAATACTTTCCTCATATTCTTCCTCGTCGTTTAAAGCTTCAACATAACTTGTCACATTGAGAATTGAATCGTTGTTGAGATTTACCGCTTCTTTTAATTCTTGTAATCCAACTTTTGGATTCCCTGTTGCGATTTCGATTTGACCAAGAATACGATGTGCTTCATCGTTCAATTCATCAAAAGCAATCCATTTTTTTGCATAGTCTTTTGCTTCTTCGTCATCGTTTCAAGATTAAAAGACATTGAATCACATTTAGTGTCACTTCACTATTTTCATTTTCACGTTCTAAAAGTTCCATGTAATACTCGAGAGCTTTCTCATAGTTGCCCTCAATAGACTCATATGAGGCCATCTGGAACAATAAATCACTTGAGAGGCCATCGATGCTTTCTTCGCCAATAAATTGCTCTAACGGCTCTTTATCGCCCATTCTCAAAGTGGCTTCAACGTACAGTTCTTGTGCACGTTCTTCTTCGCCAGTTTCTGCTGGATTTTGTTTTAAGAAACGCTCCAAGAAAAATGCGCTACGTTCAAAACTTCCCGCTTCAAATAATAAGGTTCCAAGGTAAAAATCAATAATCGCTTCATCTGGCTCTAAATCTTTCGCCTTTAAGAGTTTCTTCTCTGCTAAGTCGAAGTCTCCTTCTTCTCGGTACGCTTCCGATTGAACCACTAACACACTTGGATAGTCTGGATCCGTTTCAGGAATATCATACAGAATCGATAACGCTTGATCTGTTTCTCCTTCAGCCACTAAAATCTCGGCTAATAAAATCGTCCAAATCGCTTCATCTGGTTCAACTTCGGTGAGTCGTAACAAAGCACGTTTAGCTTCTTCGTAGAATCCAATCGATACAGAATAAGTCGCTAAATCTGCCATCTCTTGAAGGTCTTTTTCTGGATCAAAATTGTCAAAAAAACGATGGTAGTGTTCATAGACTTTATCAATATCTTGTTCTTGTAAGGCTTGTTCAATCGCTTCGATTACTTGTGTCATAATGTCTCCTTTTGCAGATGAACTGCGAGTAGTATATGTATCTATTGAAGTTTTACACCAAAAAAAGAAGGTGTTATATAGAGTTAACTCTAATATAACACCAATTAAAACTTCATGCTATGAAAAATAATTCATTGGAATTATTTTTTAACTGCATCTTTAAGAGCTTTACCAGCTTTGAATGCTGGAACTTTAGAAGCTTTGATTTTGATTTCTTTACCTGTTTGAGGGTTACGTCCTTTACGAGCAGCGCGTTCGCGAACTTCGAAGTTACCAAATCCGATAACTTGAACTTTTTCACCTGCTTTTAAAGCTTCTTGAATTGTTTCGAATAACGCTTCAACTGTTGCTGAAACATCTTTCTTTGTTAATTGCGTTTTTTTAGCAACGCGATCTACTAATTCTGCTTTGTTAGCCATTTTAGTTTCACCTCCGTCAAATAAGAATTTCTATCAGAGTTCGTTGAGTGGTCCAACTTATCTGGAAATCGAAAATTAGTTTTGATTTCCTCTAGATTATACCATTCAACCTCAATAGTTTCAACGTTTTATATCCTGTTTTATAAGCTTGCTATGATTTTTTTTACTTTCTTTGACGCGTAATCATATGAATTGGTGTTCCCTCGAAGCCAAAAGCTGAGCGAATTCGGTTTTCTAAGAAATCGTTCATATGAGAAATGCATCAATTCAACGTCATTTACAAAGGTTACAAATGTTGGTGGTTGAATCGCTACTTGCGTCATATAGTAAATCTTCAAGCGGTTCCCTTTATCCGTTGGTGTTGGGTTCATCGCGATTGCATCCATCAATACATCATTCAATACTGAAGATGAAATACGACGTGAACGAACTTCATGAATCTCTTTTAAGATTGGTGGAATTTTTGTAAGACGTTGTTTTGTCTTCGCAGATACAAAAATAATTGGAGCATAAGATAAGTATAAGAATTCTTGACGAATCTTATCCTCAAACTCTTTATAAGTCGAATTATCTTTTTCAAGCGTATCCCATTTATTTACTAAAATAACGACACCCTTACCCGCTTCATGAGCGTATCCTGCAATCTTCTTATCTTGTTCTTGAATTCCCTCTTCGGCATTCAAGACCACACAAACAATGTCGCTTCGTTCAATCGCTCTTAAGGCACGTAAGACACTATATTTTTCAGTTGATTCAAAGACACGACCTTTCTTACGAATACCGGCAGTATCAATCATCTTAAAGACAGTACCTTCTTCATCTTCGAATGTCGTATCGATGGCATCACGAGTTGTTCCTGCAACATTTGATACAATCACACGCTCTTCTCCAAGCATCGCATTCACTAAACTAGATTTCCCTACGTTTGGACGGCCGATAAAACTAAACTTAATGATGTCTTTATCCTCTTCGTCTCCTTTATCTTCAGGGAAAGCTTTAACAGCTGCATCTAATAAGTCTCCAAGCCCTATCCCGTGACTTCCTGAAATTGGGAATGGTTCACCGAATCCTAATGAATAGAAATCAAAAATTTCAGAACGTAATTCAGGATTATCGACTTTGTTCACAGCAAGTAAAACTGGTTTATTTGTACGATAGAGTAATTTTGCAATGTGTTCATCAGTCGTTGTCACGCCCTCTTTTCACACTTGTAAGGAAGATAATCACATCTGCTTCTTCCATCGCAATCTCTGCTTGCATACGGATGTTTGACATAAATGGTTCATCCGTAATATCAATTCCACCTGTATCGATAATATTAAATGAGTGACCTAACCACTCACCTTCAGAATAGATACGGTCACGAGTGACTCCGGCGATATCTTCTACGATAGAGATACGTTCTCCGACAATACGGTTAAAAATTGTAGATTTTCCGACATTTGGTCTTCCTACAACGGCAATAACTGGTGTTGACATACTATTCCTCCTTTTTCTCTAATTCTATCATAAAAATAGTCTGGAACCAGTCCAGACTATTTCCACTTAACTTTTATTTGAATGTTATTCTTCAACTTTAAGTTCAGAAAGTTGATCACCTAAACGATCAGCTAAAGAGAAATGAAACATCTTCTTCAGGTAATTCGTAAGTTTCTTCAACCACTTCTTCAACTTCTTCTTTTTCAGGTTTTGGAGCTTCTTGTAAAGCTTTAATACTTAAAGAAATACGTTGTTGTTCTGGATGAACTTCAAGAACTTTCACTTGAACTTCTTGACCTTCTTTAAGAACTTCATGTGGTGTTGCGATATGTTGGTGAGCGATTTGAGAGATGTGAACTAATCCTTCTACTCCAGGGAATAATTCAACGAATGCTCCAAATGTAGTTAGACGTTTTACTAAACCATCTAATACAGAACCAACTGCTGCACGTTCTTCAATGTTATCCCATGGTCCTGCTAATGTATCTTTGATTGATAATGATACACGTCCGCTTTCTGGATCTACTGAGATTACTTTTGCTTGAACTTCTTCGCCAACTTTTAATTTGTCGCTTGCTTTCGCAACGTGCTCGTGAGAGATTTGTGAGATGTGAACTAAACCATCCACACCACCTAAGTCGATGAACGCACCGAAGTTTGTTAATCGAGCCACTTTACCAGTCACTACAGAACCTTCTTGAATTGCTTCAAATACAGCTGCACGCTTAGCTGCTTTTTCAGCTGCAACTAAGTTTTTACGTGATAAGATTAAACGATTTTCGCTTGGTTCGATTTCAACGATTTCAAAAGCTAATGTTTGGCCTTTGAATTGAGCTAAGTTATCAACATAGTGGTCTGATACCATTGAAGCTGGCACGAAAGCACGAACTCCTGCATCCACTACTAAACCACCTTTAACAGCATCCACAACTGGAGCTTCGATGATTTCTTTGTTATCGAATTTAGCTTGAATTTCTTCCCAAACTTTACGTGCATCTACACGTTTTTTAGAAAGTAAGAAACTTCCATTTTCTTTATCTTTGATTTGTTTGATGACTACTAAATCAACAACATCTCCTACAGCTAAAACGTCTTCTACACGTTCAACTGGTGATGTAGATAATTCATTGAAAGGAATAACTCCTTCAACTCCTCCACCGATAATTCCGACGATGGCTTGTTTATCTTGTAGAGTTAATACTTCACCTTGTACTAAATCTCCGATTTGAATATCTTTAACGATATCTAGCGCATCTTGCATTGTTTGTAATTCTGACATGTGACTTCCTCCTAAGCGCGACAATTCATGCGAACATCAAGTTTGATTTTTGTGCAAAATAAAACTTTTTATCCACTTACAATCATACCACTAAATGAAAACGAATTCTAGTGTTTTTGTGTAAAATCTGGTTAATTCGTTAACTTTTCTTGGATAAGATTCGTAATTTTAGAAACGACTTCTTGAATTGATAGGCTTGTCGTATCGATTTCAATTGCATCATCCGCTTTTTTCAAAGGAGACTCTTTACGAGTACTATCTAAGAAGTCACGGTGAGCAATCTCTTCCTCTAATTTTTCAAGAGATAACTCAATGCCCTTTTCTTGGTTTTCTCTGAATCGACGAAGCGCACGTTCTTTTACAGATGCGACTAAGAAAATCTTCAACTCAGCATTTGGAAGCACGACTGTACCAATATCGCGACCATCCATAATAATCGAATGATTCTCAGCAATCTCACGTTGCATTTGTACAAGTTTTACACGAACTGCTTTAATCGCTGAAACTTCCGATACATTTCGTGTCACTTCAAGATCACGAATCTCACGAGTCACATCTTCTCCGTTTAAGAAAACGAGTTGGCCATCTTCAGTATTTTTAAAAGTGATGACTAAGTTTTCGAGCAATTCATCGATTGCTGACGCATCAACTACTGAAATATTATTTCTTAAAAATGCCAATGTTGTAGCACGATACATCGCACCAGTATCTAGATAAAGAAAACCAGTTTCTTTGGCGATCAATTTTGAAATTGTACTTTTCCCAGACGAAGCTGGTCCATCAATAGCAACTTGCATATTCTCTCTCCTTCTCAAAAAGAAAGCCTGAAACGTCTTGCGTCTCAGACTTCCGCTAATATAGTTCTGTATTATTGTGCAACTTTTAATGTTGTTCCTGGAGCAATGTTATCTCCTGTAAGACCATTAATTTGTTTTAATGTCGCAACGTCCATACCATGGTTTACTGCGATACGGTATAAAGTATCTCCAGCTTTAACTGTATATGTTCCATAGTTACCATTTTGTTGCGCTTGAGTTGTTGGTGTTTGTTGAGTTGTTTGAGCTTGACGAGGAGCTGTTGTTGTAGCTTCGTTAGCTGTAGTAGTAGCTTCTTGTTTTGTTGTAGCTGCTGTTGTTTCTGGAGTTGCTGTTGTAGTTTCAACAGTCTTCGTTAACATTACATCATCAGCTGTTCTTGGTTTACTTGGTTACTATTATTGCTAATTGAGAACCACATCATAAATAAAACTGGTGCAACAATTACAATAAGGAACACAAATAATAACACATTTGATAATGGTGCTACTGCTTTCCCACCTGAGTTTCTAGCACTACGAGAGAATTGACGATTCTTTAAATTCTCGTCTTCTCCAAATTTTCTTTCCCATGGTTGTTCTTCTGTTTGATTTAAATCTTCATTATTATTAAAGTTATCGCTCATTCAAAAATCCTCCTAATTTGACCCAATGCTATCCTCAGTCAATTCACTACACAATATAGCATATTCTTACACTCAGGGCAAACTTTTACTTTAGTACTATTGTAGCATAATTTCTCAAAAAATCACTCTATTTAATCATAGATTAAATAATTTCTTAAAGCTTTCTTCGAAGGTGTTTTTGCCATTTTCTTCTTCATTCCAATTTTCTGTTACATCCAGTAAAAATAAATCAAGATGCCTGCAAATACTACACTTCCCACACGGCTCTTTCCGATTTTCTCCGAAGAACTGCGCTAAGTACTGTTCTTTACACTGACTCGTACTCGCAAACTCTTCAATCTGCCCCAATTGCTTTAATTTACGCGTTCGCTGCATCTTGATAAATTCATTCTTTTGTTCATTATTCCAACGAAATGCATTCGCAATCTCTTTGATATTTTGATGCAGTTCCGTTTCTTCTTCGTCACCTGCTTCATACGACCGTTCAATTTTACGTCCCATTTCGGAAAAATCGTCTGGATGAACAAAGGAGATACAACGACTAAACTGCAGATCTCTTCCAGCTCGGCCAATTTGCTGCACATAATCTTCAAGCGTTTGAGGAAGTTGGTAATGAATAATTGTTCGAATATTCGACTGATTAATTCCCATTCCAAAGGCACTTGTCGCTAATAAGATATTGAGTTCGCCTCTAAAGAATTTCTGCTGGATGGTTTGTCGATCACTACTATGTCTCTTGGAATGGAAGGTATCGATTTTTGTAAATCCTTCCTCTTGGAGTGATTCTTTTAATCCTTCAATCTCTTTAATCGTTGAGGCATACACGATACAAGGATATTCCACACGCTTCAACAATTCAGAAAGCATCTTGCTACGAAGTCCTTCAACCGAAATAACATCAATTTCACGATTCTTCAAGAAGGCATGTCCTTGGAAATAAGTCGTATCCTCTTTATTTAATCCTAAGAAGGTATAAATATCATGAATCACTTGAGTCGTCGCTGTTGCCGTTAAGGCTAACGTTCTTGGACTTCCCAAACTCTTTCTCATTTTTCCAATAAATAGGTAATCACTTCTAAAGTCATACCCCCACTGTGAAATACAATGCGCCTCATCGACGACGAGTAAACCAATTTCCAGTTTTGATAATTGCTTAAAGAATCTAGGCGCTTGTAGCATCTCTGGAGAAACGAAAATAAATTGATACTCATTTAACGTACTTAAAATATAATTCTTCTCAGACTCTGACATAAGAGACGTAATGGCTACTGCTCTATGAATTCCTAACTGCTTTAAACTAGCAACTTGATCGACCATCAACGCAATCAGCGGAGACACAATCACGACTCTACAGTTTTCTTTAATGCCAATATATTGATAAATAAACGATTTCCCATTTCCTGTTGGTAAAATCGCAATCGCATCATGTCCTTCCTCAAGAGCGCTGATGACTTCGTGTTGTCCTTCTCGGAATTCATCATATCCGAATCGATTCAATATTGGATCCATGTCATTCACGCTCCTTTAAGGCCTTGATTTGATAGTATCTGAATAAGAAGAAATCTAGTTTTTTTCCTTCTGCTTCAAACTGGTCTTTAGCCTCTTTATACTTTGGATACTGCTCGTTTTCGAAAAGTTCTTTGTACGCTACGGCAGCCTTCGTTTCTTCTACACGTTTATAAAACGCATCTTTTGTAAGTAACAAATGCTTTAAGAGATGATCGTTAATCGTGCTTTCTTTGAGTTTACGTAGACGTGCAATCTCCGTTCGTTTTAATCCTTTTTCAAATAGACGAACTGTTTCTTGAACGGAACTCGTTTCATGAGAAATCCATTCAAACATTGTAGAAAACCATCCATAAGTGATTGGAGAATTTTCAGGTTCCTCAAAGACATCACTCACCCATTTCATAAAGACTAATCTTGAGAGTGGCTCACAGTCTTCAACGCTTGTAAAGACCCATAAAGAAACAAGTTCTTCCTCAAGTGCTGCTGTGGACTTAGCTCCATTAAAAAGCCCTACCCAATGTCCTCTCACAGATTCATCTTGTTTATCCGCCCAAACCTTGAACTCTTCAACAACACTACTAAACCAAACTGGCGTAATGTTCTCTTTTTCTTCTTTATACCATCGTTTAAATAATTGCTGTAACCATACATTTTGAATCAGAGGACGATAGCTTGTTTCTTCGTAGCGGTGATAACTAATCCATTCGACCCAAAGTCTAGTTACATCCCGTAATTGCACAAATGAATAAGGATGCATCAAGTAATTGACGGGATGGCTTCCGTTTGTCACAAGCGAAAATTCTGGAATTTCTTTCAGTAGTACTATGCCTGATTCATTTTCGCTAACTATTCCTTCACGGAAGAATCCATCTACTAATTGATGAAAGTACTCTTCTTTTAAATGAGGTAAACTCGCAAAAAACACTTCAGTTTTATCTTCTGTCACGCCAATTAAAGTCGACATGGTACGATTTCCCGTTAAAATACGATATAATCGATTTAACGGAACCACACCATACGACTTGATCGCATGTAATATCCAAATTTGATAAAAGGAGTACTGACTCATGGATAAAAAATCCTCTCTTTCAAAAATTTATACAAAAGTTGATTGCGAGTCTTGCATCGCATGTGGCATCTGTCAACTACGTGCTCCTGAAATCTTCGAGTACGATGCTGAAGGGATTGCCTTTGTAAAACAAGACAACAATACCGGAACAGTTCCACTACCAGAAGATACGCTAGAAAAGTTTAAAGATGCTTATACAGCCTGTCCAACAGGTGCCATTAAACGAAAAAATAGTCCATTTAATGAAGACTAAATAAACAAAACGGACTCACTCTGTGAGTCCGTTTTTCTTTTGTATGACTCCCTAATAGAAATCTATTTTTCGTCTAAAGCGAGCTTTCTTAGTTTCTGTACTTCAAATGAGCGCAATTCACGATAATCTCCAGGGCGTAAGTTTTCCAACGTTAAAAATCCGAACTCTTCACGTTTTAATTTCATAACAGGTAACTCTACAGCCTCAAACATACGCTTCACTTGATGGTTCCATCCTTCGTGAATCGTTAAAGCGACAATTCCTGTTCCTTTATCGGTATCCACTGATAAAATTTGAGCTCTAGCATTTGACGTTTTCTTGCCATCTAAGACAATTCCACGTTCCAATTGACGCATTTGTCTTGGCGTTGGAATTCCTTTAACTTTGGCGATATATTTCTTCTCTACGTGATGCTTTGGATGCGTCATTAAGTTTGAAAACTCACCGTCATTCGTTAATAAAAGAAGTCCTGTTGTATCGTAGTCCAAACGTCCCACTGGATACACGCGTTGTTCCACATCTTTAAAATAGTCCGTCACAACGGTTCTTCCTTTATCGTCACTGGCACTTGAAAGCACGCCTTTTGGTTTATAAAACATGAAGTACACAGGTTCTTCTTTATAAATCGGAATACTGTCTACCTCAATTTTATCATTGGCACCTACTTTAAAGCCGAGTTCTCTTACGACTTCACCATTGACCTTCACACGGCCTTCTTGAATAAATGCCTCACATTTTCTGCGGGATGCCACACCAGCGTGCGCCATTACTTTTTGTAATCTTTCCACAAAAAAAACCTACTCTTTCTCTTCTTCTACTTCATGATGTTCTTTAGAGCGCATTTCAAGCTCTTCAAACAAATCATGATTATCTCTAAATAATTGGTTTGCTTCTTCAGAATCTAAATCGAATAAATCTGAAGCATCTGGCAATGCATCCAGCGATTCTAATCCAAAGTAATCCATGAAGTAAGCTGTTGTCTTATACAGTTTCGGACGACCAGGCGTCTCTAATCTTCCAGCCTCTTCAATTAAATCTCTTAGTAATAGTTTTTGAATCGAACCACTACTTTGAACGCCACGAATCGACTCAATATCCACACGTGTGACAGGTTGCTTATACGCGATAATCGCCAACGTTTCTAGAGAAGCTTGAGACAATTGAGAAGAATATGGAGAAACCGCATATTTTTCGATATATGATTTTAAACTTGCTTTTGTCACAAGCTTATAATGAGAAGCTGTGAGAAGAAGTTCTAAGCCACTATTTTCATCCTCTAAGCGTTTCTTTAATTCATCTAGTAACTGACGAACCGCACTTCTTTCGAGTTCTAAAATATAGCTTGCTTCTTCTAATGTAATCCCATCATCTCCAGCAACAAATAGTAAGCCTTCTAATACTGAAATGTAATTAGTCACTCTCTTTCTCCTTTTCTTGTCTTTTCTCAATCAAAATATCCTCATATGGAGAACTTTGAATAAAACGGACACGATGTTCCCGAACTAACTGTAACATCGCTAAAAATGTCGTTGTAATCGCATGCCTGTTGAACGCTGGGAAACATTCCTCAAACGGAACTTGTTTCTTATCCGTATGCTCAATTTTTGAAATAATCGAATCCATCAGTTCTTCAACCGTATGCGTTTCATGTTGAATATTGGCCTTCAGTGGCATTTTCGCAATATTCTTACGCGCTAATTTCTTTAACGCATTCCATAAATCTTGAGTCGTCACTTCTCCTTCTTTTAAAGGAATAATTTCCTGCATCGAAGACAAGTCACTCGCTTCTTTCCCGAAGTGTAATCCTCGTTGGAAAGAGAGCTCCTCAAGCTTTTTCGCATTTTCTTTAATTTGTTGATATTCCAATAGTTGTTGCACTAACTGGTCACGAGGATCTTCTACGATTGGCTCCCCGTCTTCATCCAACTCTTCCAATTTTGGTTTTGGAAGAAGCATTCTTGCTTTGATTTCTAATAATGTCGATGCCATTACTAAATACTCGGCTGCCACTTCCAACTCCAATGTTTTCATGGAATGAATGAAGTTCAAATATTGCTTCGTTAATTCATTCATCGGAATATCGTAAATATCGATTTTCATCTCACGAATCAGATGCAAGAGGACGTCCATCGGTCCTTCGTATTCAGCTACTTTAATTGTTAAATCTTCCATGGTTCCTCACTTACACGATGTTTATTCCATTTTGCGAGAATCACACTCGTCTCAATTGTTCCACTCAATACTTTATCTTCCATCTTTGCTAAATCTTCTAACATTTGGAATGTAATATTTTTCCCACGAAACGAAGGTGACACCGATAAATATTTAATGACAATCGTGTCTGTTGTGCTTTCTCCACCAATCAACCCAATGAAATTCTCACTGTCACTTTCTTTACAAAGCCAGCATTTAATCGATGGATTTGTCGCGATTTCTTCAATTTCCTCTTGCAATCGTTTAAAGTCCTTGAATTCTGGGATGTAAGAAAGTAATCCCATCACAATTTTTTTATTCGTTGCTGAATAAGGTACTAACAAATTCATTCCTCCTCGAGGTTCGTCTCTTAATATAAAACTAACACTTTACGAACCAATGATTTGAACACTTCTTTAACGCGTTGTGTTGTTTCTACCACTTCTTCGTGGTTTAAGTTTGCTTGCATTCCTGCAGCTAAGTTTGTGATACATGAAATACCAATCACTTTGATACCAGCGTGGTTTGCCACAATCACTTCAGGAACAGTTGACATTCCTACTGCGTCCCCACCAACTGCTTGTGTGAAACGGATTTCTGCTGGTGTTTCATAAGTTGGTCCAGAGTATCCCATGTATACTCCTTCTCTAATATTGATGTTTAATTCTTTCGCAGCTTTACGAACCACTTCTTGTCCATATTCGTGGTACGCGTGGCTCATATCAGGGAAACGAGGTCCAAAAGCGGTCGTCGTTTGGTCCCGATTAATGGGTTTGTACCAGTGTAGTTAATTTGATCTGTAATAATCATTAAAGTCCCCTGGTTCAAATGTTGGGTTTGCACCACCAGCTGAGTTTGTAACGATAATTGTTTCAACGTCTAATAGTTTCATTAAACGAATTGGGAACGTTACTGTTTCCATATCGTAACCTTCATAGTAGTGGAAACGTCCGTCCATGATTAGAACATGTTTCCCTTCTAATTCACCATATACAAGACGGCCAGCATGACCGACTACTGTTGACACTGGGAAATTTGGAATATCTTTATAGTCAAAGATTAATGGGTTCTTTACTTCTCCAGCAAGTTCCCCAAGACCTGAACCTAAAATCATTCCGAAATCAATATGACCAATGCCTTTTTCTTGTAAAAACGTTTTTGTTTCAACTAATTGTTCGTATTTGCTCATGTTGTTCCCTCTTTCTATATTAGTTTAATTCTTTTAAGAAGCTTGTTCCGTTACCAGTTGATGCTACCCCAAAGTTTTCGCTGATTGTTTCTGCAATATCACTGAAGTGACCTTCTGGTAAGTGTGTTGGGTGTTTCAATGATTTGCTGATAGCTAACACTGGAATGTACTCACGAGTGTGGTCTGTTCCCTTGAACGTTGGGTCGTTTCCGTGGTCAGCTGTAATAATTAATAAATCATCTTCTTGCATGTTTTCAACGATTTCTGGAATACGAGCATCGAATGCTTCAAGCGCTTCGCCGTATCCTTTTGTATTACGACGGTGTCCATAAACTGCATCGAAGTCTACTAAGTTTAAGAAACTCATACCAGTGAAGTCTTTCTTCAATACTTCTACTAGTTTATCCACGCCATCCATATTGTCTTTTGTACGAACGAATTCAGTAATTCCTTGTCCGTTGAAGATGTCGTTAATTTTACCGATTGCAATCACATCAAAATCCATCTTTCTTCAAGAAGTCTAATGTTGTTTCACCAAATGGACTTAATGCATAGTCATGACGGTTTGAAGTTCTTTGGAAGTTACCAGGTTCACCTACATATGGACGAGCAATGATACGTCCAATCATATATGGATCGTCTTTTGTAATTTCACGAGCGTATTCGCAAATACGGTATAACTCTTCTAGCGGGATAACGTCTTCGTGAGCAGCAATTTGCATTACAGGGTCAGCAGAAGTATAAACGATTAAATCGCCTGTTTCCATTTGGTGTTTACCGTAGTCATCAATAACCGCTGTACCACTGTATGGTAAGTTACATACGATTCCTCTTCCTGAGAACTCAGAAATACGGTCTAATAATTCTTGTGGGAAACCATCAGGGAAAACTCGGAAAGGAGTTTTTATATTTAATCCCATTAATTCCCAGTGACCTGTCATTGTATCTTTACCAACAGAAACTTCTTCAAGTTTAGTATAGCTTCCTTCTGGATGTTCTACTGGTGGAACTGTTTTTAAAGGAGCGATATTTCCTAAACCATAACGTTGCATATTTGGTACATTTAAGCCTCACAGTTTCTGAAATATGACCTAAAGTATGTGAACCTGCATCATCAAATTTTGCAGCATCTGGTGCTTCTCCAATCCCTACAGAGTCCATTACAATGACATGTATTCTTTTAAATTTCATCAGATTTCATCTCCATTTTCTAAATATTACGAACGAGGATGTGCTTGTTTGTAAATTTCCTTCATTCGTTCATTTGTAATATGTGTATAAATTTGTGTCGTACTAATATCTGAATGTCCAAGCAATTCCTGAACAATTCGAAGGTCGGCACCCGCTTCTAAAATATGGGTTGCAAAGGAATGGCGCAATGTATGCGGGCTCACTTCCTTTGTAATCATGGCCGTCTGAACGATTTTCTTTAAATTCTTCCAGAAACCTTGACGCGTAAACGGGCCACCTCTGTGATTCAAGAACAAGACATTCGATAACTTCTTCTCGTCTTCTAAAGCTGGACGTGCATACTCTAAGTAATTTTGAATCCAGTTAGTGGCTTCCTGTACAATCGGGATAATGCGTTGTTTATTCCCTTTCCCAATCGTTTGTAGGAATCCAAGTTCCAAGTGCAAATCACTGAGTTCAATACTGATTAATTCACTCACCCGCATCCCTGTTGCATATAAGAGTTCGAGCATCGCTTTATCTCTTAAGCCTAGAACCGTTGAGGTATCTGGTACCTCCAGCAACCTGTTCACTTCATCGATACTCAGCGCTTTTGGCAACTGCTTCTTCGGTTTTGGTGGATGAATTTGTTGCGTCGGATCTTTTTCTATCATTCGCTCTTGCACGAGAAACTGGAAAAACTTCTTCAGGCAACTAATCATTCGACTTGTTGAACTAACGGCGTATTCATCTTTTTTCAGCTTCTGAAGAAACAGTACCATCGTTGTATGGTCCACATCTTGAAGACGTGCCACCTTTTGTTCTTCTAAAAACTGAGAAAACTTCTCCAAATCACGTTTATAACTTGCAACGGTGTTATCAGATAGTCCCTTGAACGGCAATACTATCTAGGAAGTAGTGTATTTCTTTCATCTTCTACCCTTCCTTTTGCTGGCAATTTTTACAAATCCCATGGAAAGTTAGACGATGATCCAGTACTTGAAACTGGAATTGCTCTAGTACTTTCTGTTCGACATCAACGAGTAAATCCTCTTCAACTTCTTGAATTTGACCGCATTTCACACATAACAGATGATGCGCAAAATGACGATTAACGGTTTGTTTTAGATGATAACGACCAATGCCATCATCAAACAGATTTCTAGAAATGATTCCTAAGTCCGTTAAAATTTCTAATGTTCGATATACAGTAGCTAATCCAATATCTGGATACTTTCTGCTTTACGAACATGTAAATTTCTTCAGCCGTCAGGAGTTCATTCAGATGTTCTAGAAGGATTTCAACTGTTGCCTGTCTTTGCAGGGTCAGTTTAAAACCTTCTTCTTGTAATTTCTTTTGAATCCCTTCAATAGAAATAGATGACAAGCGACTCGCCTCCACTCATTATTCTTCAATCAGATGGATAAATCCTTCCTCTTGTGTAATTCGTTTTGCCTTTAATAAATTTCCAATGGCACGTTTAAATTGCCCTTTACTAATTCCGAAAATCTCTTTAATGGTCTTTTGGATCTGTTTTATCCCAATAAGGAAGTGTATGTGTTGGACGATTTTTCAGCATCGCCACAATCATCTCTGCATCGTCTCCAATGGCCTCGTGAGCACGTGGACGCATTGATACATTCAGTACCCCATCAGGACGTACTCCAATGACACGAACGCTAATCTCTTCTCCAAGAGTTGGTTCATATAAGCGCTCCGATGGATGCAAGAATAACTTATACCCTTCTGGTGTGAAAATCGTTGTTCCCACAAGTTTTACTTGTGTCACTGTTCCTGTTAAATCTTTATTCATTGATCCTTTATGACCACGAACAACTTTTCTCGTTTAATGCTTGACCGTCTCCCATCGTTGCCCATGTGCGGTCCTTTTTATCTTTAATTAACGTCACATATAAACGATTATTTTTCTTTGGCCATAACTCTTTCATACTTGGAAGTTCATCCAATGAAACTACCATATCTTTATCTTCTAAACCAATATCCACGAATACGCCCTAAGTCTTTTCTGACTTGTGTCACGCTTGCCCATCCATAACTTTCATTTGTTACTTCAGGAATGCTGAGCGTAAAAGACTTTTTACGGGAAGAATTCTCATATAAGAATCCTGTCACTACATCACCAATCTTTAGTGATTCAGTAGCGTCGTCTTTTTTTAGACGGAATGTTTCTCCACTCTTTTGAACGAAAAAGTACTTTTCATTTTCATCCGTGATAATGGCTTGAACAACGGTCGATAATTCACTTGTCATAACAAACCTCCTTCTTCTACATTTGTCCTTTTATTTTACCACAAAATAGGGCTTTACAGTCATTTAACTCCTTGTATTTCTACCGATTTCTCTATATTTTATCAAATGGTTCCATATAACAAAAAAGCTTGAACAACTTTTTACGGTATGTTCAAGCTTTTTATCATGATTTAAATCGAAATTATACGCGAGCAACTTTCATCATGTTTGTTGTTCCTTTAATTCCTAAAGGTACACCAGCAGTGATGATTACTAAATCGCCTTCTTTGAGCATTGTGGTTTGTCGCGAACTGCTTGCATACAGATTTCGAACATTTCATCTGTAGAATGTAGCGCGTTCAACGATTACTGGTTTAACACCCCAGATTAATGCCAATGCACGTTGTTGACGTTCAGAAGAAGTCACACCTAAGATTGTTGCGTCAGGACGGAATTTAGAAATCATTTTTGGAGTATGTCCTGATTCAGTTGCAGCAACGATTGTTTTCACTTTTAAGTTTTTAGCTGTATGAGCTACTGAACGGCCGATTGCTTCTGCCACATCAGTTTCATCGAATGCTTTTAATTTGAATTTGTCACGTACACGGATTTCTTGTTCTGTACGAACACAGATGTTAGCCATTGTACGAACAGCTTCAACTGGGTAATCCCCTGCTGCAGATTCACCAGATAACATAACTGCATCTGTACCGTCGAAGATAGCGTTCGCTACGTCACCAACTTCCGCACGTGTTGGACGTGGGTTACGTTGCATTGAATCTAACATTTGAGTAGCAGTGATAACTGGTTTACCTAATGTATTACATTTCTTGATTAACATTTTTTGAACGATTGGAACTTCTTCCGCAGCGATTTCAACACCCATGTCTCCACGAGCAACCATTAAACCATCAGATAACGCTAAAATTTCGTCAATGTTGTCGATACCTTCTTGGTTTTCGATTTTTGGAATGATTTGGATGTGAGTTGCGTTATGTTCTTTTAATAAATCGCGAATTTCTTGAACGTCTGAAGCACGACGAACGAAACTTGCTGCGATAAAGTCGATATCATTTTCAATACCGAAGATAATATCTGCACGGTCTTTTTCAGTGATACCAGGTAATTTTGTTTTAACGCCAGGAACGTTAATTCCTTTTTTGTTTTTAACAACGCCACTGTTGTTTACTACGCAGACGATTTCGCCATTTGCGTGGTCTACTTCAGTAACCGCTAAACCTACTAAACCATCATCTACTAAGATAATTGATCCAGGTTTAACATCGTTGATTAATTCTGGGTAAGTAATAGAGAATTTCTTTTGTTCCTAAAACTTCAGTCATTGAAATACGAACAACATCACCAGTGTGGAATTCAATCGCACCATTTTCCATATCATGTGTACGGATTTCTGGTCCTTTTGTATCTAAAAGAATCGCGATAACACGACCTGTTTCTTTACGAATTTTTTTGATTGTGTTGATACGTGCTAAATGTTCTTCATGGTCACCATGTGAGAAGTTTAAACGTGCAACGTTCATCCCTGCTTCTGCTAATGCTGCTAATTTTTCTGGCGCTTCACTAGCAGGTCCAATAGTACATACGATTTTAGTTCTTTTCATTTTCTGTTGACTCCTTTAGTTTTAGAATGAAATTTCTTTATTTAGTTGATACAACTCTAAGTTAGGTAAATGTTTGCCGTTTGCTAATGTTTCAACGATATCGCTGTAGATAATTTCTTCAGCTTTAACGCCGACGCACACGCCACCGATATCTTCTTTTAATAAATCGATTGCTTTAGCACCCATACGGCTTGCAAGAACACGGTCACGAGCACTTGGAGCCCCACCACGTTGTACGTGTCCTAGTACTGTAACACGAGTGTGGAAATCACTATCGTATTCACGTAACTTCTTAGCAAGTTCGTCACCAGACATTACGCCTTCAGCAAGAACAATTAAAGTATGTTTCTTACCGTTCAAGCGGCCTTGTTTGATTTCTTTAGCGACAGTTTCTAAATCGAAATCTTGTTCTGGAATCAAAATTTGTTCTGAACCACTGGCAACTCCCTGTCCAAAGTGCAATGTCTCCAGCACGACGACCCATAACTTCTACGATAAACGTACGAACGTGTGATGTCGCAGTATCACGAAGACGGTCTAGCGCTTCTAATACAGTATTGATTGCAGTATCAAAACCAATTGTATATTCCGTACCTGGAATATCATTATCGATTGTTCCTGGAACCCCAACTGTTGGGAAACCAAGTTTTGTTAAAGCAACGGCACCTTGATAGCTTCCGTCACCACCGATAACAACAAGCCCTTCAATTCCGAATTTCTTTAATTGTTCGATACCCTTTTCTTGTCCTTCACGATTTGCGAATTCAGGATAACGTGCAGAATACAAGAATGTACCCCCACGACCAATCATATCGCTCACGTCTGATGGATTTAATTTACGAATATCACCAGCTACTAAACCGGCATATCCATAGTTAATCCCGTAAACTTCAAAACCTTCATAAATACCCTTACGTACAATCGCACGTACAGCGGCATTCATTCCTGGAGCATCTCCTCCACTTGTTAAAACAGCAATGCGTTTCACAAAGATTCACCTCTTAGATTTATTTTTACTGGAACTAGCCCATTTGTTCTTATTTTATCACTTTTTTTTACAAATGTCTTTCATTTTCATAAACTTTTTCATTTTACAATTTTTATACATTCTTTATCTAAAACGTCAACAAGACTAGGAATCAGTTTCGACTCAAGGTTCACACCGTTTGCAAAAGAATTCTTTACGAGTGTTTTACTATTAACGAGGAATAATTCAACAGGTGTCACCCCTTTATATTTAGTCACCAACTGCTTAATCTCGGCATACACTTCAGGAGTATGTTTTTCCGGACGAATTGCGATTTGCAATCTTTTAGCTGAATCTTCAAGTAGCTTATCGGCAAAACTCATCGGATACATGCGATTTAACTGCAGTTGCCATTGACCTTTTTGTCCTCTCTTCACACGACCTTCCGCTAGAACCATCGTGTTTTGTTGAAGGTGCTGATAGACTTCGGCAAGCGTGGACGGAAAGACGACAACATCCATCATTCCAGACGCATCTTGAAGTGTGACATACGCCATCTGCTCTCCTTTACGAGTCGAGATTTTACGAATGTCCACAATCATCCCTACAAATCGCATATACCCTTCTTCAAAAACGGTTTGAATCGGGGTGATCCATCCACTCTTGACAAGAGGATCATATTTTGAGGAAGGATGAGGAGAAACTGAAAACCCAAGGACTTCAATTTCTTCTTCAATTCGTTGCAGGAGTGGTTCTTCTTCCACATGTGTGAACGCCACTTCTAAGTCATCTTCTAGCGATAAATTCAAACCGTGGAACTTCACACTCTTGGCAACGGCATCCACATTTGCCTTCAGCGTTGCCCTTGTTTCACCAAATTCATCAAAAGCCCCTGCATTAATTAACGCGAGTAATAGCGGTTCTTTCGTGTATTGAGCGCCCATTCGGTAAGCAAAGTCTTGGAACCCTTTGAACGATCCATACTCATAACGGTTCTTCACGATACTTTCCACAAAGTCACGACGAATCCCCTTAATATTATTAAGCCCAACAATGACTCCACTATCGTCTGCCACAAAGTCTGCAAAACTACGATTGATACTTGGTGGCAAAATCTTAATTCCTAACTGGCGTGCTTCAACAAGATAGTCTTGTAACTTCGCTGACTTCGCACTTGCGTTTTGGAATAATGCTGTAAAGAATGCCGTTGGATAATTTGCTTTTAAATAAGCTAATTGATAAGACAACATCGCGTAAGCCACCGCATGTGATTTGTTAAATCCATAGTTGGCAAACTTTTTCGATATAGTCATATACCGTCTCGGCATCTTCTTTTTTTGTACCCTTTTGAAAGTGCTCCGTGCACAAATTTTTTTCTTTTTGCGCGGCAATCGCATCACTATTCTTCTTCCCAATCGCACGACGTAAAATATCGGCTTCTCCTAGAGTAAAAGCCTGCCATTTCACTAGCCGCCTGCATAACTTGTTCTTGGTAAACCAAGATACCGTATGTCGGTTCAAGAATCTTTTGCAGCGACGTGTGAGGATATTGAACAATTTCCGTTCCCTTTTTACGATTAATAAAGTGTGGAATTTGTTCCATTGGACCTGGGCGATAAAGTGCAAGAACTGCTACTAAATCTTCGAACGCTGTTGGTTGCATATCCTTCAAGACGCGACGAATCCCGTCTGACTCGAATTGGAATATTCCGTTTGTCTGTGCCTTCTGGAAAAGCTCAAATGTACGAGGATCGTCTAAAGGAACCTTCGTAATATCAATTGCCTTCTTCGTAATCTTTTGCGTTTGTTGAATTGCCTTATGAAGCAATGTCAGGTTGCTTAACCCAAGCAAGTCCATTTTGAGAAGGCCTACTTTTTCAACAGCCTGCATCGCATACTGTGTGAGCATCCAATCGGCTTCTTGAAGTGACGCTGAATACCCTTTGTCTCGTTTCATTAAAGGAACGGTCTTCGTCAACGCATCTTGTGATAACACGACTCCGGCCGCATGGACAGATGAATGACGTGGAAGTCCTTCAAGAGATCTCGCCACTTGATAGAGCTTACGATTACGATCACTGCTTTCGACATGTTCTCTAAACGTCTTATTTTCTTTATAAGTCTGCTCTAACGTTACTTTCCCTTGAGCGATATTGTTTGAAAACTTCTGAACCGTAATGATGTTTTCACCAAAGACTTTACATACATCACGAATCACTTGTTTCGCCCCAAGCGTACCAAAAGTCACGATTTGCGCTACATTTTGATTACCATATTTCGACACGATATAGGCTAAAATATCTTCACGCTTATCATCTGGAAAATCCAAGTCAATATCGGGCATCGTATAACGTTCACGGTTTAAGAAACGCTCAAATAGCAAGTTATAACGAATCGGGTCAACGCCTGTAATATGCAAGAGGTACGCAACAAGAGAACCCGCCGCAGATCCACGACCAGCACCCGTTTGAATACCTTCTTCGCGAGCATGACGCATAATATCCCAAACGATAAGGAAGTAATCATCAAATCCCATTTCATGAATCACAGCTAACTCTTCTTTAAGGCGATTCACATAAACAGGTGTCGTTACTCCCATCTCAAGCATCGCAGCTTCACATAATTCATAAAGGAACTGTGCACTCGTCTTCCCACCTGGCACTGGGAATTTAGGAAGCATCGTATCTCTTAGAGGGATTTCCACCACTAAGTCTTTTGTAAACTGTTCTAAGTTAGAAAGAAGGACTCCACCTTCTGCCGATTGGAACACCTTCGTCATCGAAGTCGCTTCAGGTAAGGATTCGCTTCCTGTTGCATCTTCTTGTGTAAACGAAAGAGTTTCCCCTAGTCGAATCGCTTGTAACACTTTCCATGGGAAATAATCAGTGGTATTTAAATAACGAGAGACGCTAAAGGCAACTGGAATGACACCAGCAGCTTCAATCCCTTCACGCATCGTGTCGAACTCACCGCGTTCAACCATTTCACGAGTAATCCCTACAGCAATCTCAACGCCAAGAAATTCTTCCTTCATCGCACCAAGAACTGCTTCAAGTCTGCCCTTTGAATGCGCCGCAACCCACTCACTGTCCATTGGAGGAAGAACGATTTTCACGTCTTCGCTATGAGTGACAATCCACTCTGTCATCTCCTTTGTCCAAGTAAGCCCTTGTTGATAAAGGGTTGAAAGTTTCAGGAGGGATTCGTACCCCTTAGCGCCCTTTGCGTAGACAACAAGCATTTCTTTTCTAGAGGTATCACTCTTCCATGCAACCTCGAATGTACATCCTAGAATCGGTTGAATTCCATTTTGAATACAGCGCTCGTAAAATTCCACTGCACCGTGTAATACACCATCATCTGTTAGAGCCAATTGTTTATAACCTAATAATTTTCCAGTCGCAACATACTCATTTAAACGAATCGTACTCTTGAGTAATGAATAGCTACTGAATACTTGTAAAGTTGTAAATGGCATAGGGTTCCTCCTCTCGTATTAGTCGTCTTATTATAGCATATCTTCCCCTTTCGCGCTCCCTTTTGGAAAGTTTTTCGGCCCATCTATTGTCAAAAGAATCTTGCATGTACTATAATGGGAAATGAAAGAAGGGTTGTCCGTGAAATATATTGTTACCATCATATGGGGATTGATTCTTAGCCAAGTTACTTACTATTTAGGAAGTGCACTCTCTCAAACACCTTACAACGTACAAAGCGCCGTAATCGTAGGAGTGCTCGTAACCGCAGCTATCTTTATCATCCAACACGTATTTATGACATCAAAAGAAAACAGAAGTTAAGAGTTGAACCTTAACTTCTGTTTTTTTATTTATTATTAGCTCTTCGAAGTTAGACCAACTTCAGCACGTTCCAATCCCATCGCCTGTAAATTTACACTAGAAAGCACTTACTAAGAACATTCCCTCTTTAGAAATGTTTATGTATAAATTGCACAAAAGACCGAGGGCAAACGAAGAACCATAGGGATTCTATGGTAGAAGTAATAGCGATTAGTAACCGATGTGAATTAGATTCTCTTGAAAATATATTTTCTAGAGAATCTTTGAAGCTCGGTAGGATTGAGACAAAAGGCTCAATCCGATACTGCTATTATCTCTACCATGAAGATATCCCTATGGTTCGTAGTTAGACCGAAGGTCTTTTCCCTTTATTTATGCACAAACATTGCATCGCCAAAACTAAAGAAGCGGTAACGTTCTTCGATGGCGTGCTGATACGCTTCTAGTGTGAATTCACGTCCAAGATAAGCACTGACAAGCATAACAAGCGTTGATTTTGGCAAGTGGAAGTTCGTCACAAACGCATCCACCACGCGGAACTCATACCCAGGCGAGATGAAAATATCCGTCCAACCACTCGCAGGCACCACATGCCCATCATTATCTCTCGCAACTGTTTCTAGCGTACGAATCGAAGTCGTACCAACGGCAATAACACGTTTGCCAGCTTTCTTAGTCGCTTCAATCATGTCTGCAGTTTCTTTTGACACATTATAATACTCTGAATGCATCTTATGGTCTTCTAGTGAATCCACAGAAACAGGTCTAAACGTTCCAAGACCAACGTGCAATGTGACTGGAACAATATTCACGCCCTTCTCACGGATTTTTTGCATTAATTCTTCCGTAAAGTGCAAGCCTGCTGTTGGTGCTGCTGCAGATCCATTTTCCTTCGCATAAACGGTTTGATAACGTTCTTTATCTTCTAAACGTTCTTTGATATATGGTGGCAATGGCATTTCACCAAGAGATTCCAACACTTCAAGGAATACTCCTTCGTATGAAAACTCGATGATACGTCCACCTTGTTCTAATTCTTCGACAACTGTTGCTTTAAGTCGACCATCTCCAAAAGAAACAACACTACCCACCTTCATACGTTTGGCAGGTTTTACAAGTGTTTCCCACTTGTCGCCTTCTGTATTCGTTAATAGTAAGACCTCAATATGAGCTCCTGTTTCTTCTTTTGTTCCATAAAGACGTGCTGGCAATACACGCGTGTTATTCACAACAAGTGTATCTCCTTCTTCTAATTCATCTAGTAAATCAGAAAAAAATGTTTATCTTCAATGCTATGTGTTGTTTTTATCCACCACTAATAAACGTGAAGACGTACGGTCTTTCAATGGTGTTTGAGCGATTAATTCTTCGGGTAAATCGAAGTCAAAAATCTTTCGTTGTATAGTTCATTTCTATTTCCTTCCTTACGACATGGGATATAAGCGCCCTAAGTGAGCATATCCTTCAGGCGTCACCACACGACCGCGTGATGTCCGTTTTAAAAATCCAATTTGTAATAAATATGGTTCATACATATCTTCGATAGTTTCGGCGTCTTCTGAAATATTCGCCGCAATGGCTCCAAGTCCAACTGGACCGCCATCATATAAATCAATCATTGCCGTCAATAATTTACGGTCGATATGGTCTAACCCTTTAGCGTCTACTCGTAACACTTTTAGGGCTTGCTGAGTAATTTCTTTTGAAATCATGCCTTCTTCGTATACTTGAGAAAAGTCACGTACACGCTTCAAGAGACGGTTCGCAATACGCGGTGTCCCACGAGAACGAAGCGCAATCTCAAGAGCGGCTTCCTCTTTAATTTCACTATCAAAAACATTCGCACTACGTTTAACAATCTCAGCTAGAGATGCCTCATCGTAATACTCCATATGTTCCACAATCCCGAAACGGTCACGAAGCGGTGCAGAAAGTGCTCCTGCACGAGTCGTTGCACCAATTAAAGTGAACGGTGGCAATGGGAAATGCACCGGATGCGCAGTTGGCCCTTGTCCGACCACGATATCCACGAAGAAATCTTCCATCGCTGAATACAGCATTTCTTCCACAACTCGTGGTAAACGGTGAATCTCGTCGATAAATAAGACATCCCCTGCTTGTAAGTCATTTAAGAGCGCCACTAAGTCTCCTGGTCGTTCAATCGCTGGTCCACTTGTCGTCTTAATGCCGACTTCTAATTCGTTCGCAATCACCATCGCAAGTGTCGTCTTTCCCAAGTCCTGGAGGTCCGTATAATAACACGTGATCCAAGGCTTCAGAACGACTGCGAGCCGCTTGAATATAGACGGCAAGCTCTTCTTTTACTTTTTGTTGACCGATATATTGTTGCAACGTCTGTGGGCGCAGTGATAATTCGGCTTGTACTTCCCCTTCGTCCAGCGGGTTTCCGTCAATAAAACGTTCTTCCTCCACGATAATCCTCCATTATTTCATTAATAGTTTAAAGGCTACTTTTAATGCCTCTTGCGTCGTACTTGGAGCAGCTGCTTCAAGCGACTTCCAAATCTTCGTAATTTCCTTTGCAGAATAGCCAAGGCCCAGTAAGGCTTCTTTTTCGCTTCTTCCAGAGTTGCTTGGTTTGTTGAAACAACAGCTTTAGTCGTTTCTTCTGGGACAGCTTCAAACTTCCCTTTCAAGTCTAAAATAATTTGTTGTGCTGTTTTTCTTTCCAACACCAGGGAATTTTGTTAAATAAGTGACATTCCCACTTTCTACAGCATTCACGAAACCTTCTGTATCGTCATTTGCTAAAATACTCATCGCACTCTTTGGCCCGATACCAGAAACGCTAATTAAACGTTGGAATAATTCGCGTTCTTCGCTTGAAATAAATCCGTATAAGGTAATTGAATCTTCACGAACGACTTGTTGAACAAGTACTTTAATTTGTTTCTTTAGAGAATCTTGTAGACGGTATGGGTTTGCAAAGACCACTTGATACCCTACGCCATGCACATCGACAACAATGGCTGTTGGTAAGATATGCGCTAACTCTCCATTTAAATATTCATACATGAATGATGCTCCTTTTTTGTCTATATCAGAACAATTTTATCATAACAGGAAGGTCTAGGGCAAATGTCTGTTCGCATATTGTTCAAAAAAGCAGCCCCTTTTCGAAAGAGACTGCTTTTAAAAGTTAAGTTTTTAGTTTTCATTATGCATTTAATAATGCTTCGGCTTGTTTTTCAAGTCCTGCTACTACTTCTTCACTTAAAGTAACAACGCCTGTTTCCCAAGCTTCAGGGTTAATTTTAGCGCCAGTAAATTCGCCTACTACTTGCATACGGATGAATGTTAATAATGCGTTATACGCTGAAAATAATGGTTCGTGTCCTGCATTTGCCATTGCTGATACAGTTACAACTTTATCTTGTAGAATTGAAAGTCCGTGTGTATCTGATAAGTCTAACGCACGGCTCATCCAGTCTAATAAGTTTTTCACTGTTCCAGGAATTGCAAAGTTATATGCTGGCGAGAAGATCCATACAGCATCTGCTTTACCGAATGCGTCTCTTGCTGCTTGTACTTCTGGTAATACTGGAGTTTCTAAGTCTTGGTTCATTAATGGAAGGTTTGAGTAATCTAAGTAAGTGACTGTTGCTTTTCCTTCTAAAATACGTTCTGCTTTTTCAGCCATTTGGTGGTTGAAGCTACCTTTACGTAAGCTACCTACTACAAATAAAATGTTTTTCATATTCATATCCTCTTTTCATCTTTTTCAGCCAAGAAAGTGACGTCTTCTCTCTTGGAACTGTCATTAGATTATCATCACTTAAACGTTAAAGCAATTTATCTGCTCACAAAAAAATTTTATTCTACTTAATAAAAAGTCCCTACAATCGTTGATATTACAATGTTTAAAAAGCAAAAATAAAAATATCAATATAATGTATACGTTATAATGATAAAAAAATTTTTGAGTAAAAATTAGAGATAGTCATCAAATGAATGGTGAAATATGAATTTATCGTGATGCTAAAGTCAGTTTCTACTTTTCAAAATAAGAATAATCAGTCTCTTTTTGTGAATGCTTTAATTTATACTATTTTTTATATGTAACATATGCTACAGTCGATATATAAACATCGATAAGGAGTGTTCTTATGTCAGAAAAACGTTTAACACGTAAAGTAAACGAAAAGAAAATTGCTGGAGTATGTGCTGGTGTAGCTGATTACTTTGGACTAGACGTAGCAATGGTTCGTCTTGGATGGGCTCTTTCATTCTTATTAGCTGGTGCTGGTGGTTTCTTATACGTACTATTATGGTTCTTATTACCAGAAGCTGAATAATATAAATTGTGCAGGCAGAGATGCTTGCTTTTTTTGTGCTCTACTAAATTTATACGTAAAGAAAAAAACGACTCGCACTGTGAGTCGTTTTTGTGTAGTTGAGTTCGCCATCGCAGAAATCGCGAAGTCTCGCATCGCTCAGTAGCTTATTGACGTTCTCTTTCATCACTCGTGATTCGAGAACATCTAATAAGCTCTTGAGGGGGAAAGACGACTGAAGCAAAAAAATGACTCGCACTGCGAGTCATTTTTTTGTCTTCTGTCTTTCTCCCTAATTTTTCCATTAAAGCCTGATTAGCTGTAATGATCGCTAATTTGTAGACGTCTTCTTCGTTACATCCACGTGATAAGTCAGAGATTGGTTTGTTTAATCCTTGTAAGATTGGTCCGATTGCTTCGAAGTTACCGAAACGTTGTGCAATTTTGTATCCGATGTTTCCTGATTGGATTTCTGGGAATACGAATACTGTTGCTTGTCCAGCTACTGGTGAGTCTGGAGCTTTTTGTTTACCAACGCTTGGTACGAACGCAGCATCGAATTGTAATTCACCGTCGATATTGTAGTTTGGAGCTAATTCTTGAGCGATTTTAGTTGCTTCAGCTACTTTTAATGCTTCTTCAGATTTAGCAGAACCTTTTGTTGAGAAACTTAACATTGCAACGTTTGGTTCGATACCGAATAATTCAGCTGTTTTAGCAGATTCAACTGCGATTTCAGCTAATTCTTGTGCGTTAGGGTTGATGTTGATTGCGCAGTCTGAGAATAAGTATTTCTTAGATTTGTCGCTGTTGATCATGATGAACGCACCACTTGTACGAGAGACACCTGGTTTTGTTTTGATGATTTGTAACGCTGGACGTACTGTGTCCCCTGTTGAGTGAACCGCACCAGATACTAAACCGTCTGCTAAGCCCATGTATACCATCATTGTTCCGAAATAAGTTACGTCACGTAATAAATTTTGTGCATCTTCTTCAGATACTTTACCGTTACGACGTGCTACAAAGCTTGCTACCATTTCAGCATATTTATCGTCTGCATAAGTTTCAGGATCGATAATTTCTAAATGAGAAATGTTAAATCCACGAGCATTTGCCACTTCGTTAATTTGGTCTACATTCCCAAGTAAGATTGGTTTGCAAAGTCCATCTGCTAATAAACGAACCGCTGCACCAATAATTCTTGGTTCATCTCCTTCTGGAAATACGATTTTAACGTCTTTCCCTTTCACTTTAAGTGATAATTCTTCAAATAATTCCACGGATATCCCTCCAAAAATTTGTTATCTTAATAATACACTAAATACTTTTAAAAAAACAGTACAATGTTAAAACAATCATCAAAAAAACAACTGTACTAATTTGATTGCAATTTAAAAATGGTACAGTTTTATTTCATAAAAATTTCTACTTAGCAAAACACCGCTAGTATGCTATACTTAGAGAGTATTTTAGTAAGGAGGAAGGCTTTGTGCGATCATATGCAAAAAAATTAATGGATACCGCTATTCTTGCTGGTCAAATCATGCTCGAATGCAATGCGGAATCGTATCGCGTGGAAGAAACGATGAACTATATTCTCTCCACTTCAAACTTTGAAACTTGCGAAGCCTTCGCAATGGCGACTGGAATCTTTGCAACACTCGATGATGACTGCATCGATTCTATTACAGAAATCCGTCGTGTTCCAAATCGCGACACGAACTTGAACCGTATTTATAAAGTCAACGCAATCTCTCGTCAATTAGTGACAAAAGAAATCGACCTCGATACAGCTTATCAACGATTACAAGATTTAAAAGAATCCGAATATCCACAGTGGTTAAAAGATCTAGGCCTTATTCTGATGTGTGGGTTCTACGCTGCTCTATTTGGAGCAACGCCAATTGAACTCGTCATTGCATCAGTAGCAGCGATTATCATGCCATTTGTTTATAAGTTAGATCCGAAATTAAAATTAGGAACATTCGTGTTGAACCTCATCTCGATTATTCCAGCGATTGTCATTATCATTTTGATTCAGAAACATTTCGTTCCGGACGCTCGAATCGGCATCTCCATTGTAGGATTAATCATGCCGGCCGTTCCTGGAACCGCCATTACAAATGCCATTCGCGATACATTACGCGGAGACTACAACTCAGGAGCAGCTCGGGCAATTGAAGCGTTTGTGACGGCTCTTTCCGTCGCTATTGCTGTTGCTTTGGGACTCGTCTTAGCAGGAGGTGCAAACCCCTTATGATTTATCAAGTGATTAGTGCTCTCATCGCTGTCTACTTCAGTTGTATTGTCTTTGAAGCACCAAAACGACTCCTCATTCATATTTCGATTATTGGAGGCATTGGTTGGTTTGTATATCTCTTCTTCTTGGACAGTTCTGGATTACAACTAGCTACTTACTATAGCGGCCTTACAATTGCGTTTTTATCGCACTTAGCAGCACGCTATTTTAAAGCTCCCGTAACGGTATTTTTTATCCCTGGATTTTTCCCACTCGTTCCTGGTGCAGGCATGTATCGTACCGTATATGCCTTCTTTGTAGGAGATGTTGAAAAAGGAAAATTCTTCTTCGGTCAAACAATGATTACTGCCGGGATGATTGCACTTGCTATCTTTACGGTCGATTCAATCTTCCGTCTGTACTCGCATTGGCAATCTTCACGCCGTCAGTCAGCAAACTAAATAATGAACTTGAAACTGCCAAAGATTTTCTTTGGTGGTTTTTTTATACTTAAATCGAAGGTTTTGAGATTGAAATTGTCTCTATCAAAAATATTGATTCCGTCCCTTTGGGATATCTTCATGGTAGGGATAAGAGCTGTACCGGTTCGAGCCGAAGTCTCTCACCTACTGAGCCTCAATGAGTCTCTACGGAATAAATTCCTAGAGTCTCATATTCGTATCAGTTACCTCTCGCTCTTACTCCTACCATAGAATCCCAAGGCACTCCATCTTTTTTTCATAGAATCGGTTTTTTCTAAACCTTCTGAGTAGACCAAAAAATAGTCTATTTTTATTATTTAAATCTGCTGCTATGATGAAGATTGCTACTGCTCATTTATTTTAAGATTAAGTAACTTCGTATGGACAGATAGCGGGTTCTGTGGTTCAATAAATGTATCAGGGTGTCATAGCTCAGTTGGATAGAGCAAGCGTTTCCTAAACGCTAGGTCGGGGGTTCGAGACCCTTTGGCACCGCTAGAAAAAAATCCACTGGTTTAACCAGTGGATTTTTTGTTGATTATTTACAATTCTCTTCTACCCATTCAATAGCACGCCAGGCACGTCCTGAGATATCATTTCCATGATTTCCCTCTTCCAACGTAAACTTGAAATCACCTGCTTGAAATTTCGGCTCATAAAAATCTTTTAATGCTATCGTATTACAAGTTTGGGCTGCTGTTAAATTCGTAGAGGTCGTTCCTTCTTGATCGCCCACACTCATGTACAATTTTGGATGAGAGGCTTTAAAGGGATGTGCTTTTAAATAGTCTAGAAAATCCGGATACCACAGCGACGAAGAACAACTGAGGGCAGTTCCGAATAAATCAGTGTTCACCGCTGCGTACAGACTGAATAATCCACCCTAGCGAATAACCCACCCGATAACTCTCTTTTCTGTGCTTGAAGTAAAACCATATTCACTCTCACAAAATGGAATAACTTGTGTTGCTAAAAACGAAAGATGTTCTGCAGCTTTTCCCACCAAAAATCCATCGGCATGGTTTCAGATGCCTGGAGAGGCCAAGGAGTATAATCATCTGTTCGATTATGTGCATTTATGAGTAGAAAATTTAAGTGCAGGTTGATGTTTCCGAATCCAATGATTAAAAAGCTCTTCGAATTGATCTCCATCTAAAAAATAAATGGTCGTGGCATCTTTGACATTGGAACGATAAACATATAGCTTCACTCCCTCTATTTCTTGTTGAATCCATACAGAATTTTTAACCATGGCGATTTCCTTTCTACTGCTTATTCTCCACTATTTTTAACAGTTTTTCTAGGGCAGTTGATAAGTCCAAACGAAAAGACGCCAGCGATAATCACTGACGTCTAAATGTTGTTAAATCAATTTTAACGGACAATTTGTCCCTGATTTTTTTGGTTCATAAATTCAAAGACTTCATCTTCATTGAATGGATTCCAGTCACCCAAAAACAGTATGTTTTAAGACTGAACTTGCAGTTCCAAAATCTACAATTCGTTGACTATCCCAACCTTTTAGAACGCCGTTTAAAATCCCAGCAGCAAAAGGCATCTCCTCCACCTACTCGGTCGATAATTGGATTAATATCATATAATTTTAGACTCTACAAAACTGTCCATCTTCACCTACGAAAAATCCTTGTAATTCGTTATGATTCGTTGAAAATCACATTTGCGTTTTAGTTGAATACAATACTTTAATATTTGGATATTTTTGCTTTGAACTCGTTTGTAAATTTCTTCTAGGGGAACATTTTTCGTCTTCTGATGCTACTTTCAAGAAATGAATCGCATCTAATCTACCCGCAGAAAGAATATCTACATACGGTAAGATTTGTTGGAAACAAGGATATGCTTCCTCATAACTCCAAAGCTTACTGCGGTAGTTCATATCAAAACTCACGCGACAGCCATATTCTTTTGCCTTTACGTACGACTTCAACGGTCCATGATTGCCATTTCTTAGATAAAGAGCTGGAACAATCCCAGAAATATGCAATCAAGTCTACATCTTTAAATATCTTATCTAAATCCCAGCAAAGTTCTTCCAGTATTGCGATACTTGAATATTTACGATCATAGGTTACTTGAGAACCTCTAAAAGAGTTCCCTTGCTCCAAATAATAAGTTCCTAGTCTACCAGGTTGTTCAATAATCAAGTCAGTATCAACATCATATCCATGCATTCTAGATAGGACAGCCTTACTAAGTGGATTGTATTCTGGTAATACAGATGCAACGGATACCTTTATGGCCAAATTGAGAGAGGAAATCCCAACATTCGTTTCAGCTCCACCATAACATACTCTGAATTCATCTGTATTTTTGATTCTAATCTCTTCACTTGTTGAAAAACGTAATAAAATCTCTCCTAAAGTGATGACTCTCATCTTGACTCCTCTTTTCTTAAATAGAATTTTTTAAGAAGGATGAATTACCTCCAATTAATCAGCCAAAGCATTCACAAATTCTTTAGCAATGCGTGTGACACTTTCATAACCCTTCAGTTGCAACTTTCGCGCCAAGAGCACTTCCTACACCGACTGCTACAGCGCCTTTTTCTTTCCACTCTTTAATATTTGCAAGAGAAACGCCACCTGAAGGCATTAAATTCACACTCGGAATTGGACCATGAATATCTTTAATAAAATGAAGGGCCTAAAACTCCACCAGGGAATAATTTAATAATTTTTGCTCCACCATTCATCGCTTGAACGATTTCTGTTGTTGTCGCGCATCCTGGGAAATAATCGATATGAGCTTCATGAGCAACCTTTTGAATATGTGCATCATAGTGAGGACTTACTAAAAATTCCGCACCAGCAGCAATTGCTTCTTTAGCCAACTCTACTGTCATAATCGTTCCAGCACCAATGACCACTTCTGAATTTTTTGCATAAATAGCTTTCAATTCAGTAATTGCTTTAGAAGCCTCAGGTGTTGTATAAGTCACTTCAATATTTTTAATTCCACCTAATACAGAATGTTTTGAAATTTCAATCGCATCATCTGATGATTTCCCACGAATAACTGCAAAAATATAGTTTTCTTTTAATTGTTCTAATACACTTGACATGTCCTTTCTCTCCTTTATAAATCCGCCTTTGCTATGAAACAAAGGCTAGTTTTTTATCTGAATCTTATTTTCTGATTATTTTTCTCAACAACCATTCTCCCGTAAATGATATTTCCATTTGAATCTTTTAGATATTTCAGTCCATTATGAATATCTTCTGGAGAATAATAGATCGTTAACTCTCCACTCTTGGTTTTGCATTTTATTTTTGTCCCTCTTTCATCACCTGGACTATCTAGGCAAGGGATGATCTCCTTCTCCACTGAGTAAGGTTCCAATGCAATACATGTAAAAATAGGACCTCTTTTATTTCTGATGTTCAATTGAATACCTTCATCCAACGAATTGTATCGTTTAGAATATTGGATAGCCTCTGTAAACATTTCTCCATTCGTCCAGAACCTGGAATATACATTATTTGAATGTTTCGTTGGAATGATAAAGTTTTGGGCTAATGCATGTCCACTTTCTTCTTCATCAATCACCAAAAGAAGTTTTACTTGCGTATCCAAAATCATTTTTCGACTAACATAAGCTTTACTAGAAGTTTCATTATCTTTCATCGGAATACTCCATTGTGCTTCAAAAATAATAGAGTTCGTCCTCCTTTTTCATCTGCATTGATAAAGGTTTGGCTATCCAATGATATCCCCATGAGCTTTCGATAGAAGGATAATGACCGCCTTCTACTAAAACTGTATTTTGCATTCTTTCAGATTTAAAGCGAACTCGATTTTTCACATTCCGTATAAGTATACCGTCCTGGATGCGTTACAAAATGGATTCCATCCATTTCAAGACTGATTGCTCCGTGGGATGCATGAGCATGAGAACTTCCATGAAGGCCACAAAACAGACTAAAGTAAATATCTGAACTTTTTACAACTGCTAATCCGCCTACTTCATCGTAAAACCATTCGTCGAAATTCACTTTATGTTTTTTATCAAACGCTCTCCCAGAATATAAAACTCCCATTGTATACTCTGGACATTCACTCTTAAACCCTAGCAAATGATAGTAGGAATAAATCCAAGAAAAATCAACCGTATCGCTGTCATTTAACGCTAAAAGCATATGATTAGAATTCGATAAATAATAACTCGCACGAATGGGTTCTATCAAAACGTCCTTCCAGAGGTATTTGTCCTCGTATCCCATATAACAAGCAATCTGATATAAATAGGCGAAACACATGACAACTTGATGATGATACAGTGGACTTTGTTCCCAATGAAGTCCCTTCTTTGTAAACTGAAGAGATGCTTGCTTTAGAAGCGTTTCTTTTGCCCACAAATACAGCTCAGGTTGTTCATTAGAGAAATATACGAAAGAAAGAACACCACTGACTGCAAGCACTCCCCAATTACTAAGAAGATGCTTTTCTTGTAAATGAGTACGAATATAATCGGCATGCAAGAGCATCGCTTCCTGAATTTGCTTTTCTTTCTACCTTGCTAAACTCTGATAGAGGAAGATAGGTTAAACTTTTCACCCAATTCATCAAACGAATGCCAGCATCCAAAACTCTCCATGAAGCTTCCGGGTGAGAGGTTTCTTCTTCATTTTTCCAAAAATAAAATCAAAAACGATTTCCTTCCACTTTTTCAAGTACTTTTTATCTTTTTGTTAGATAGGATGCCACAGCTAAATCAACAAGATATCCCTGTCGATTTAACATGAACACCCATTCCATATCTCCGTTTGGCGTTTGGTGCCATTTAAACTCATGAAATGAATATTTCTCGAAACACGTTTCCATATCCATTTGATGATCATAGTAGACTAAATCCTGGTCAACTAAAGCATCTACTCTAGAAAAAAAGTTCAAGCAGAAACCCACTTGAACTTTTTCCCTATCTTTTTAGACTTTCTTCTTTTTAACCAGAATCTAGATTGATATGTTTCTAGATTCGTAAACATCCCATCACCTTATGCTAAAATTCCTAGAACAGAAGCTAAGATACCAATTGCGAATAATAGGATTAATAATTGATAAGTGTTCCATTTTTTTCTTCTTCAATAGATAGAATACCAACACTGTAATTAATACTGGTAATAATCTTGGCATCATTTTATCTAAGATTTTTTTGAATAGAAACAATTTGCTCTTCACCAGAACTTACAGTTGTGGCATATTGAATGGCAATTTTAGCTTTTTACAAATGAGGCTGCTAATGCAGAGATAACTGTTACCCCTACAATATTGGCTGCTTCAGAAATTTTTTACTAATTTGGCTACTTAAAGTTTTTAATAGCGTTTGTTCCCTAAACGGTATCCAAGATAGCCCATGAATACTTTGATTGCAAACATACTTAATAACATTGCTAACCAATATCCCATTGGAGCAAATCCTAAACCATCAAGAGCTAAACCTGCAAAAATTGTAGAGAACAATGGCGCTAAACCGAATTGTGCGATAGAATCTCCAATCCCTGCTAAAGGACCCATAAGAGCCATTTTAATACTACGTACAGAATCAATACTTTGACCATCTTCGTACATCGCTAATTGCAAGTTCGAAATAAAACGGTACTAAATGTGGACTTGTGTTATAAAACTCCAAGTTTGCTTTAGCAGTTTCTTTTAATTTTTCTGGATCATCTTTATAAATCTTCTTTAAGCCAGGTAAGATAACGTTTAAGTAGCTGACCCCTTGATAAGTATTATAGTTGAATGCATTTTTGTAAGATGTATGATCTTAATGATGTTCTAAAAATAATCACGTTTCGTTAATTTATTTTTGTTTAGATTCCATTGCTAAAATCCTCCACTTCGCTAGTTTGAACTGTTTCCACAACTACTTCTTGTTTATTAGAATTTTTGGTAGTAAGCAATTAATGCAAATACTGAACCAACTAATGCTACAGCCATTGTTGGTAATTCTAAAGTAAGCCACGCAGATATAACCTAGGATTACGTATGGAGTTAATTCTTTCTTCAACATTACAGATAAAAATCATTGCAAAACCCGATTGCAGGGAATTAATCCCCCAGCTACACCGAAACCACTAATCAACCATTTTGGTAAAGCATTAACAAATGCTTCTAATGCTGGACGGCTTAGTGCAGATAAGATACCAATAATGAAACCAGCAACCGCTAAACCGATATAAGTTGAGTGTGCGATTAGTTTAAATTTACCAAAGTGACCATTTTCAATCGCTTTTTCAGCCATTTTTGGATTACCAGCGAAGAATGTGTATAAGAATGTTGTTACGAATTGGAATAATACCGCAAATGGGAATGAAAGTGCTAATGCATTTTCAGGTGTAATCCCTTGATCTTTTAATGTAATTACCATGATTGTACCTACGATACCAGGTCCTACTGGGTTAGGGTGGAACTGTACCACCAGCACCTACCCCGAATCCCATATAAGCTAATTCAGCTAAAGCTCCGAATGTTAATGCTGTAGGAATGTCTCCTAAAATTAACCCTACAAAAAACGCCATAACAATTGCTCTGTTTGTATAAATTCCTAGTAACATCCCTGAATAACAGAATGCTGTCACTAGACCAATCAAAATACCTTGCATTAATGAAATTTCCATTGTTCTCCCTCTTTTCAGCTAATCATTTCTAATAATTTTTTTCTAAAGTTTGTGCTCCGTCATTTGTAACCGGAGAAGTTTTTTTGTATTGAATTGAACATTGAATTTTTTTCTTTCATTGTTCGAAGTGCTTGTTTATCTTCTTCTCCTAGATAAAATGAATTGTGATACTTTATCCTTTCCAGGAGCTGCATGAATGTTACCTACATTCACATTTTCCATAGGAAATCCTAGTTCACATAAGCGAAGTGCATCCGCAGGACTTGAAACAACTACAAAAATTGTTTGGTGTGGGGCAGCTTTCCAAATAATTTCAGCAGTTCTTTGGATTGTCCAAAAACGTACATTCACTTCTTTTGGCAATACAGTTGTCATTAATGTTTGTTGTAATTCATCCGTTGACACTGCATCATTTGCACAAATGGCTAAGTTAACTCCTAAACTCTTAATCCATAATTGTCCTTGACCATGGATAAGTCTTTCGTCAATTCTGACCATTTTGAATGTTTGGTTTGTTTTTCCATGTTTTTCATTCCTTTCTTTTCTTTTTACCAGTACATTTCCCAGTCTTTCTTTTTACGCATAAGCGCTTCTAGATAGAAGTAATCACCCCAAATATTTCCCTCGTTAACCCCCTTCCCTGAATGCCATGAATATACTCCTTCATTTAATAAGGCAACGATAGTAGATCCTTTCTTATCCGTATATTTGGTGATTAAGTTATAGAGAATTCTGTCTGCCCATTTTTCATACTCTTTAACCGTTTCATTATTTGGAAGCTCTTTAGCCATTTGCTGGATACCGCAAACTGCAATGGCAGCTGCAGAAGTATCTCTTGGTTGACCTGAAGTATCATCAAAGATTAAGTCCCAATAACATACAAAGTCTTCTGGAACACGATTTAAGAAGTAGTTTGTTACCGCTTGGAAATATTCAACATTAGTTTCTGCTGGAGCATACGCATTGCAAAGTGCAATTCCATAAATTAACCACGCTTGCCCTCTTGCCCATGCAGAATCATCTGAATACCCTTGTCTTGTTTTTCCATATGCAGGTTCTCCTGTTTCTGGATCAAAGTAGAACGTATGGAAAGCGGAAGCATCTTGACGAATAGCGTTTTTCAACGTTGTCTTGAAGTGAGCTTTGGCCATTTCTTCATATTTGCTATCTCCAGTTTCATTACTTGCCCAGAATAGAAGAGGAATATTTAATAAGCAATCCACGATTAAGCGGTAGTTATCACGTGCTCCTAATTCTCCCCAAGCTTGAATGAAGTTTCCTTTTTCTTGATATCTTGAAGCGAGTTGGTCCGCAGCTTTAATGGCTGCTTCTTTTGCTTTCTCATTTCCTGTTAGCTTATAAGCGCTGACACAAGAAGGCGTATATAGGAAGCCTAAGTCGTGGTGATTAACTTCGATTAATCGTTCAATTCGATCAATGAAGGAATCCACATTCTTCTCGGCAGCTACTTTATATTTCTCTTCCCCAGTAAATTCATAAGCGAGCCACAACATTCCAGTCCAAAAACCATTGGTCCATTCGATATTTTTCCATCGCTTTATAGTCATTATCGAATGTTGCTGGCGTCGGGAATTGTTCCCCCAACCGCTCTAAGTTACTATCAATTTTTTCTAAACAAACTTTGATCGCTTCATCTACTAAAGCTGGAGTTAAGACCTCCGACTCATTCGATTTGTACGCTTTCAAAGGTTCGATATTTTTATCAATCATTTTTGCACCTCTCTATAAGGCAACTTAACACGTTAACTCGTTAAGTTTATTTTATCCTATTTTTTTATTTTTGTAAACGTTTTTGTATAAAAATTATTGAAATTGTTAATAATAAAATTCCCAATAAAGAATACACTTCAAGATTTTTGAACACCTGTAGCTGGCAAAAGACTCTTCTTTTGTTGTATTGGAGTCTTCTGAATCTTCTGTGCTTCTACTTTCAGTGGTTAATTCACTTGAACTTTGTTGTGTTTGCTCTTGTGTTTGTTCCTGAGTAGTTTCTTCTGTTTGTTTTTTCACTAAATACGTGTAATATCTAATCTTGTTTTCAACAGTAGGTTCTGTTGAGTTTTGTAATTCGTATTTGTCTGTACTTAGTGCAGGTAGGCCTGCTGAAGGATCTTCTGGATTTAAGAATGCAATATCTAGTTTATTGCCCTCTTTCTTAATGGTATAAATTCCTTTTTCTTTCAATACGAGGCCATCCTCTAATGTCAACTCAGAGTCATCATATTTAACGACTCCGTAAATTTGATTCGTCTTATCAAAGACTGCTTGCGTTTTTCAGAATTTTTCTACAACTTGGATGTCGTCTTTGTTCTTCTCCTCTTCAAACTCTTTATCTGAACGGTTTGGATAGAGGATATACGCATATTTATTATTCGTAGCGTCATGTGGTTGAACAATTGAAATAAAGCTGTTTTCTACTTCTTCATCACTTTGTCCTTCATTAATATCCTTCCAAGTTCCTTTTACGGTTTTTCCTTTTTTTCACATTAACAGTTGTTGGTTCTAGGAATTTATATCCAATATTCATTTGCGTATTTTGAGATTTTTAAGAGTAAATCTTTTACTTGCATTTTGTTATCGGCGTCTGAAGCAGGAACTTCCTTTCCGTCTGCAACCACACTATAATCATTCTTCGAAGCATTGCGATTTCTTGATTCTCTTTGAATTTTACGATTATCGACTACTGTATAAGCTTCATTATCCGTACTGTTCTTAATATCCGAACCAAGGAATACGATTCGATCCCCTAAAATGAACCATGATTTTTTAGCAGTCAGTGTCTTATTCCAGTTTTGGAAGTCCATCGCAACCGTTCCGTATTTATTTCCTAGCGCTGTACTTCCAACAAATGAATGATCCATTGTTGTCATCCCAGATCCTTTTGCTCTAGCTTCATTCGTTTCAGTAATCCCAGCTAGTTTGTATGGATCGACTGTTGCCCAATAATCATCACTATAATGACTTAAATCATCATTGTAGAGATAAGAGGCACCATCACTTGTATACCAACCTTTGGCATTTTCTTTATTCATGAATTCGTAGTTTTGAATCTTATTCGAATACATGCTAATTCCGAATGCAAATTCACGTTCTTTATTGTAGTAAGCCACTTTATCCATTGCTTGATAGAGTTTGAGATAAGTATCTCTTGGAGTCGCCTCCACCATCGGATTGTACATTAGACTTTCAAAGAGATGAACATCGTAGAAAGACTTCAATGATTTAAAGGTATCGTAGAAATTATCGGAAGAAACGATGTCTTTTACTATCCCTTGAAGTTTCGCTTTTTCTTGTTGATCACTTGCTTCTGCAATTCTTAAAATACCTCTTAGAACTTCCACTGCAGCATAGTGATCATTTTGAACTTTTTCTGCTGAGTGAGCGACCTCTTGTCATATCCATCAATCCACCCTTATAAATCAAAGGTAAAAATCCTTGATGAATCCAGTGATAAAGAACGTTTAATTTATCATTACTGATCTTATAAGGACTTGCTTGGATAACAGGGAGTAATTGAGAAAATCCATCAATTAATACATTTCCGTATGCCCCTGTATAAGCAATATTTGTATGATCTACATAAGAACCATCGTAGTAGAACCCTTCGCCCTCAGAAACTAATGCTAATACATTACTTACGGCTTGAATTGAGCGTTCTAATTTCGCGTCATCTTCAAGGAGGAGCGCTTCAATGATTTTCACTTTCCCTAAATCTGAAAGGTTCCCACCTACAGCTGTTTTGCCACGGTTTTGGCTGACCATGATTTTAGATGGGTCTGGAACCATCTTGCTCACTGGTTTTAAGTATTTCGCAATTTCTTCTTTACTGAAATAGCGGTTCATAATCGTGAGGATATTATTGATGGCACGAGGAACCCCAATTTCATAATCCCACCAGTTTCCTTTAGACTCAGTATTTTCATTGTAGTAATGGTCATACATTAATTTCATGCTATGTTTGACCACTTGAATAACTTTGTCGTCGTTATAGTATTTAGAATTTCTATTCGTAACCGACTTCGCAATTTGCTCCACGCGTCTATACGTCTTCGTTAAATTGGCTGATTTAGAATAATCCCCAACTGCATCCCAAATTTTCTTTTCATCATTTGCTAAGAAACTTGATAGATATCCTTCTACTTCTTTTTCATTAATGTTAAAGATTTCTTTCATATAACTACTCTCTGTAGAGTAAAAGTCATTCCCAGAAATCATGGCATCCCATTTTTTTAACAAGTTCCCATAAGTGGCATTTGGTTCAAGCACTTTCAATGGAACTACTTTTATCTTTACTTCCTGGAGCGCTTACAACTAATTCAGTACTTCCAGCCTTTTTTAGGAACAATTGCTCCGTTTTTCGATGGTAGCAACAGAAGTATCTTTAATCTTGTACGTATATTTGGAATCGAGTACCCAACGTTTATCAGTCGTGAGCGTTACAGATTCATCAAAAGTAATCTCTTTTGTCTGTTGTGGTTGAGTCTCTTTCTTCTCTTCTTTTTGGTTAAGCTCACATCATCGAATTGAACTTTCCCTTTTCCTGTTTCAAAGAATAACTCCACTCGGATTTTTGTCGCTTCACTTCCTGCAACAAACTCCTGCGTAATCGTCGTCCAATCATTATCTCCGACTAAGCTCTTGCTATACCAAAGTGGTGAAAGCTGTTTGTTATTGCTGTCATAAGACATAATGCGAACTCTAGCCCCAATTTTAGAGTCTAGTTTTTTTCCGTTTTGATTCTCACTGAAAAAAAGTATACTTTTGATTGGGTTCAACTGAAATATCTTGTCCGACTACCGCTCTCATTTCAGATTCAGCTTCCATTAGAAGGTTTGATTCATCTGTAATTTGAATTTTATACTTTCCGTTCTCCCCTTTAGCAATCCAAGGAGTATTCCAATCAACTGCTGATTTTTCCAGTCCATTTCTCCCCTGTATCGACTGTCGCATCAAACGTTCCATTCTTCACAAGATTGACTGTTTGTTCTGCCTGAGTTTCTTTATTATCCTCAGCATATACAGGATTTCCCTGAGAGACACCCAGAGCCGAAACCAATGCAAAAAGCTAAAACTAAACAGCTCGACCAAACTTTTTTCATCATGACCATCCTTCCGTTTTTTTAACTTAACGTGTTAACCCTATAAATGAATTCTACCACTCCTTTTTAGAATTTGTAAACGGTTTATTTAATAAAAATTAAAAATAAGAATCCCCCACATTAGGGAGGATTCTTATTTTATTCAACAATCAAATTAACTTCATAAAAAAATCAGGATGGATAAAAGCTTTCTGAGTATTCAATCACTTTTTTTGTTGTATTGTTAAAAAAATCGTCTTCTTTACAATCACTACCGAATTAGTTTTGGAGCTCGTCTGTTTCAGGGATATCCAATGTCTTAAATTCAATCGTCATACTCATAGGCATATTCACTAAGTTATTTTTTCAATCCCCAACTCTTTTAGAAACACTTCCACCATCTGAAATATGACGAACCGCCTCTTCACTTAATAAGGTTGTTTGAACAAAAACGCTTTTGAATTTTCCATAAAGTATCATCAATCATCGCTCTTTGAACGATTTCATATAAAGGAGCTTTCCCTTCAAATTGACTTAAAAACGCGTTTATCTTCACAGATTTGTATCGAAGTCTCTACTCGTTCCGAATTCTTTTTCGGATTGAATTTCTTCGTTAATCTTTCACTAAAACTAACTTTTTCGATGCAACATGTTTTTACGAACGAAGGTCCCTTCTCCTTGTCTTCGAATCAAGTACCCTTCTGCCACTAAATCATTTAATGCTTTAACGACTGTTGTATTACTAACTTGATAGATTTTTTAAATCACCTTCAGAATAAATTTTAGAGCCGGGTTTAAATTTGCCTTCGTCAATCTCTTTTTAAAATGTTTTTGTTTTATAATTTCATACTTTGGTAGCACACACAAACACTTCCGTCCTTTTTATTTTAAAGTCATCATAACAAAATAATTTTCTCAAGTAAACAGAATAAACACCCCTTCTACGGGAAGGGGCGTTTAGAATTAAGGTTGTTTACCGATGTACGCTAAAATACCGCCGTCCACATAGAGGATATGACCATTTACAAAGTCACTTGCACCACTTGCAAGGAAGATAGCCGGACCTTTCAAGTCTTCTGCTTCTCCCCATCTTTCTGCTGGTGTTTTTTTGCGATAATAAATTTATCAAATGGATGTCTTTCTCCATCCGGTTGAATTTCACGAAGAGGAGCTGTTTGCGGTGTCGCAATATAACCAGGTCCAATGCCATTACATTGAATATTGTAGCATCCATATTCTGATGCAATGTTACGTGTTAACATCTTCAATCCGCCTTTAGCCGCTGCATAAGCAGAAACAGTTTCGCGTCCTAATTCACTCATCATTGAACAGATGTTAATGATTTTACCGCCACCTTTTTTTAATCATTGAAGGAATAACGGCTTTTGATACGATAAATGGAGCATTTAAGTCCACATCGATGACTTGACGGAAATCTTCAGCCGCCATTTCATGCATTGGAATTCGTTTGATGATTCCAGCATTGTTGACTAAGATATCAATGACGCCTACTTCTGCTTCGATTTTTCACCATTTCTTGAACACCAGGTTCATCCGTAACGTCACAAACATATCCGTAAGCTTTAATGCCTTTTTTTCCGCATAGTTTGCTAGACCTTTTTCTACTCCACTTTCATTTCTGTCATTAAATACGATAGTGGCACCAGCACTCGCTAATGCTTCTGCAATCGCAAACCCAATTCCGTAAACTGCACCTGTTACGAGGTGCAACTTTGCCTTTTTAATGAAAAACATATCATTTGTCATTTTACTTACTCCTCACTATTTAAGATCTTGCATTGGAACCATATCCATATCAGTATAGGTAATGTTTTTCTCCAGCCATTCCCCCAGATGAATGTGTAGTTTGAGGTTCCCACACCTGAATGAATAGACCAACTTGGTGAAATACATGCTTCTTCGTTTCCAACCACTAAGTGTTTTTGTTTCTTGCGGAGTTCCCATGAAGTGGAAGACTCTTGTATCAGGTTCCATATCAAAGTAGAGGTATGTTTCCATACGACGTTCATGCGTATGACATGGCATTGTATTCCATGAGCTACCTGGTTCAAGCACTGTGTAGCCTAATTGTAATTGGCAGCTTTCGCATTGATTTGGATGAACATATTGATAAATCTTTCTTTGGTTTAATGTATTAGATTCACCCATGCAAAGTGGAACAATTTTTTCAATGCTTAATTTTTTATTTGGATATTTATGATGGGCTGGAACGGACACAACGTAGAATTTCGCAGGGTCTTCAGCAGAAACACTTGAGAAAAGCAATTTCCTTTTGTTTCTTTCCCGATGTAGTATCCATCTTGTTTCACCATATTTTCTGAAACACCATCGATTTCAATGACACCAGGTCCCCCAATATTAATCACACCCATTTCACGTCTTTGTAGGAAGTAGTCCACTCCTAACTCTGTTGATAATTCAATGGTTAATTTTCCTTCAACTGGCATTACCCCACCAAAAATCATGCGGTCGTTATGAGTGTACGTCAACTTCACTTGATTTGGTTCGAATACTTTCTCAACTAAGAACTCCTTTCTTAATTGCTCCGTAGAATAATGTCTGATGTCCTCTGGACTGTGTGTATATCTCGTTTCCATAGTTCTCCTCCTTAATTGGTTCATAAAAGCTTTTTACTACCAAATGGTTTTTCTCTTTTGGTAGCGCTCTCGCGTTCAGTCTAACACTAAACGAAACCAGTTTCAAGTAAAACTTAACGTGTTAACACGTAAACTTTTGTTTTTAAAAGGGTTTTCTGACTTGTTTCACAAAGTTGATGTTGGTTGCACGATTCTATAACGCCTTAAAATAGAGATTAATCAGAATCAAACCTCAGCTCAAAACTTTCAATTTCACAAACCGAGTCGATAAAAACTTTTTTTATTTTTTCAAAAAAAGATGCAATAAGATTTTCTTATTGCACCTAAAATGAATGAATAGTGACCAGTTTTTGTCAATTCTAGTTTTTCGTTTTTATTCATTTTTTTACTATTTATCGTTTAATCATTTAAATACTTACCTTCTACTCCTAAAACATCACAAACTTTCTTCAAGTCTGCTTTTGATAGGACATTGTTTTCATGGATACTCTTTCCACTAACACGTTTTAATTCTAAGGCAATATGTGCAGCTTTATCGGCTGTTTCAATAAGACCAAAGCAGTCCTGGTAATCTTTTCCGGTTGAAAGCACTCCATGTTTTGCCCAGACAACAAGACGATGAGTCTCCAGTTCACGGGCTGTATCGTCACCGATTAATTGGGTTCCTGGAACTTCCCAAGGCAATACTGCAATTCCATCATGGAATACAACGATAGATTCTGTTAATACGGACCATAAATCAAGCGTTAATGACTCACTCGTTACTTCATCTAATAATGAGTAAATAACAATATTCGTCGCGTGATTATGAATCACTACGCGGTGATTTGGGTCCACTTTTAGACGTGCTGCATGAGCGAGTATATGCATGAAGATTTCACTGGTTGGACGTTTTCCTGTGACGAATCCCGCTACCACTCGATAGCCTTTTGGAGTCAATTGGATAATTCCAGTGTCCTCATGAGGTTGTAAACACAATGTTCTAAAGTGACTTCCTGAAGCAGTGATTAAGAGATACTCTCCTTGTACATGCTCAGGTACATCTAGCACTTCCACTTCGTTTCTATTTTTAGTGTAATAAGTGTACGAAGTTCCCTCAAGATCTGCTTCAAGGGAACTCACTTCCTCTTTTGTGAGGCGATAACTTACATTGCCCCCATTGTATTCATCCCATCCCTTATTCCACATGTCGTATGTCACATGGCAGAGTTCATAAATATAATCTGGGTATGTCATACAAATCTCCTTTCATTTCTATCATAAATTAAAAATGATGATGACAATACCCCCTGTGAATCACTCATCAGGGGGCACAATTTTAATCTTCAGGCTTGAAATCAGGTGCTTCAATCTTATCCACTTCTTGGAAAGGTGCTAATGTCGATACCATGATAATCGGTTCATCATAAGGATTTTTTACATAATGAACTTCATTCGGTTCAATATGAATAAACTCTCCTTTAGACAAAGTGAATTTTTCATCATCAACATAAATATCAATTTTCCCTTCAAGAACATAGAAATTTTCTTCCATAATTTCATGATAATGCGCTGGAAAAATCTTGTCCCGGATTAAATCTTACTACGGCAAAATTGGAACGTGGTCCTCTCATTAAGTACTTTGGCCCACTATCACCAAAACGGTATTCTTTATCTTTTTCATCTAATACAAACATACAATCACTCCTTTATTATTCAGACCCTGGAGCAATCCACATATAATCTGTTAACCCCTTATCTGAAATATTTAGCACTCTCTTTATAAAGTACTTGCCAATCATTGAAAATCTCTACATATTTTCGATGATTATCCATGTTCGGTTCGAAAACTTTGTCAATTTGAACATATTGGGTGGTTTCTTCTAAATTATCGTATACGCCACTACCAATCCCAGCTAGAAATGCCGAACCTAATGCTGTGGCTTCTTTTTTTCTTTTTGGAGTAATCACTCTGATCCCTAAAAATATCTGCAATCGTTTGTGACCATAACTCACTATAAGCGGAGCCACCCGCGAAGAAAATTTCATCTGGTTTATTTCCAGTGATTTCTTCAACCATTTTCAAGTGACCTAATGTAATCAAACCCAGCATTTTTCCATGATGGACTTATAAAAGGTTGCTTTTATTAAATTTTTAAAGGGTCAATTGAAAAAGTTTGTGAAAAGTTGGGCTCGCGTGCTTCAAATTTCTAAAGTTCATGACATCCGCAAAAATCGAATGCATTCCATAACATCCAATTGGAATTTCCTTCGCTTTTTTTGATCCATGAGCGCATACACAGAAGTTCCTAATTGTTTAGCTAGTTCCACATCTAAGTCTAAAAATGCATCTCTAAACCATCTCATCACGAGACCTGAACTCCAAGCAATTGCTTCTTGTTGCCACACAGAAGGAACCGAATGGCAATTTACTCGAATTCTACCTCTGTCATCCACATAAGGTTTATCGGTATTGAATTCATATTGCCAAAAACTTCCTCCAAAAAGAGCAGCTTGATTTGGTTTAATGGATCCAACCCCAATACAACCTAGTTGAGAGTCTCCACCACCGCAAACTACGATCGTTGATTCTGAAAGGCCAGTTTGACGAGCAGCTTGCGCACTTACATTTCCCTACTGGAACCCCACTTTCATAGACAGGTGGGAATATATCATCCTTTAAGCCACATTTCTTCGCTACTTCCGGTAACCATTCGCGTTTAGCTAGGTCAAATAATCCGCTAGTAGAAGAATTACTTGGCTCTGAAACGATTTTTCCAGTTAATTTGAATACAATCCAATCGTTTATCATATTCATATATTTAGCCTTTTTGGTAAAGTTCAGGCTTGTTTTTTTGAACCCAAAGCAAACGTGGAACTGCACTCAATGCAAATGTTTCGCCCGTTTCAAGATAGATTTCCATTTCTAATGTAGGATGTTCCCTTTTTAATGAAATTACTTCTTCTTTGGCTCTAGCATCGATGTTAGAAAAACCAATTAATTCCTTTTGATTTTTCATCATAAAGAATGAACCCTTCTCTCATTGAATCCGTTGAGATCCCTTTAATATCTTCAGGAGCAATATTATTTTTTTCTATTAGATTTCGAATACAGCGCTGGATAATCTCCCAGTTTTTTTCAAAATCAAAAACCTACACTTCCTGGGTATTCATCATATACAGGATGTTCCCATTCAATTTGCTCAATGGCCTTTTTGCACACCGTCTTTTTGGAATAAAAATAGCTCTAAAACTTCCTGTGCCTCCATCGAGCGCTAATAAGTATTCTCTTCTTTCTTCCATGTGCAGTCTCCTAATAGAAGCTCTGCTGTGTTTTCATCCGTAATTAATACATTAACAAAACCATGTGTAATAGCAGTATGAATAATTGGAAGTTTTGCGTCTCCTCCAGCTGCAACAATGATATAATCATAATTTTTAAGTTTATCTAGCTTAGTACTGATGATTCTGTCTTCAATCTCATCATCAACGAGATTGCCATCCTCATCCATAAAGTGCATTAGCATATCTCCAACTGCACCTTTACTCTTTAAGCTTTCAAACTTCTCAGGTGTGAGAAGACCTGATTTCAGTATAGTCGAATGTTCTTGCATTCCACCTAAACTAGAAACAACTACATTGATTTTCTCCGTCATTTCGACAATATCGGATACTGATTTTTCTTTCAAAATTGCTTCCGTTAATTCTTTACTACCTACAACTAATGGAGCAGGAATTAAATAGTGTTTAATATCAATGATTCCATTTCCAATCTGTCTGATATAGGGCATTACTCCACCAGTCATGGAGATGACAGATAGATTTTTATCCGTCAAACCTGATAAATGTCTGAGGAAGGCTCCCATTGTTTCACCATAACCAACTCCAACGAAGGCATCATCTTTAATTAAATCATTCAGATACATGGCCGTAGCTTGTCCTAAATCTTCCGCTAAGTTTTCATTGCTACTCCATGGCACAACAAAGACATCTTTTAAATTGTATTTTTCTATTAACTGTTGTTCAATCTTGTTTTTATCCCGATAGACTGTCGAAAAGTGGAAACGAACAATTTTCTTTTGACGTGACTCTTCTAACATTTTGATGATTTTAATTCGACTGACAGAAAGACGATCTGCAATCTCTTTTTGAGTCAAACCATCAATATAATAGAGCCATGCAACCTTATAAAGTAATGAATCTTTATAACGTTTATCTTTTCAGAAAAAAATCCATTTTATTTACCCTCTTTACGAAAATCTTAACTGAATAAAGTATACACTACCCAAAAGAATTAGGGAAATAACACTCGTCTTCCCTAACCCTTTCATACCTACATTTTCAGATTATCGATTAATTAAATCTGTATAGTATTCAAATGCTTCTTTGTCCGTATATTTTTTTCATGAACAATTTTTTTGCAATACTCTTAGCCATTTCTGTTGGATGCATACTTTGGAAAATGTTACGCCCCATATCCAAACCTTTTGCTCCTCCTTGAATAGCTTTATAAGCTAATTCTAATGCTTCTTTCTCAGGTAATTTTTTACCTCCCGCAACGACAATAGGTACCGGACATGCAGCTACTACTTCTTCGAAATTATCACAATAATATGATTTGACTAAATTAGCTCCTAGTTCGGCTACGATACGAGTTGCTAGTTTGAAGAAGCGGTCGGTTCTTTCCATATCTTTTCCAACTGCTACAACTCCCATCGTTGGAATGCCATAACGATTACCAAGGTTAACCGCTCTAGATAAATTATCTAAGCTTGATAATTGTCCTTCAGCTCCGATAAAAAGTTTGAACGGCTAAGCAGTCTGCATTTAATCGAATGGCTTCTTCAATATCCACCGCTAAGATTTCATGACTTAAATCATCATTCAGCATGGATGAACCTGAAGTCACTCGTAAAAGCTGTTGATTTTTCTCCAACTTGGATCAACACTTGTTCGAATCGCTCCACGTGTACCCATCAAGCAATCTACTTCTGGTGCGATTTTTGGAAGCACGATATCTAGACGTTCCAATCCAGCAGTTGAGCCCATGAAATACCCATGGTCAAAAGCAAACATCACTGTATTCCCGCTTTTAGGATTGAAAATATTCGCTAAATGTTTCTTCATTCCGTAATCGACATTATGAGCCCCTTTTTACAAAGAATTGATCTAATGTCTTAACCGGTTGATCGATATAATATTCTTTTTGAAACTTTTACACCATCTAAATCTGCCATTATTTTTTTCCTCCTAGAAATCGTATTTATCCATATTTTTCCTTCGTGAAGATTGTTCTTTCTGGTAATAATACAACCCCACTATCTGGTGAATCTTTATAGTTTGGATCTAAAATAGAGTTATTTTGAACTTCAACTTCTCCAATTCCAGGAACATTAATCTTATCGCCGACTTTAGCTTGATTTCCTGAAGCTAAGTAGTTTGCAAGATAGACTGCAAGAGCTCCTTGCACTTTTACATCCCATAGACCCCATTCTTCGATGATGTCATCTTTAGCATATTTCTTAATAGAGTTTGGAGTTGAGAATCCAGTTACAGTAATATCCTTCTTCGTAAGTTTTTGCGTTTTTGAACCGCTTGTAATTGTCCTGGTAATGCTGTTGAGTCATTACAGATGATTAAATCAATATCTTTATGAGCTGATAGAATCGATTGCCCTACGTTTAAAAGCTTGTTGAGCATCTTGGTTACTGTAGTAATTTGATTCATTCACATTTTCCCAGTTTGGATAGTGTTTTCTTAATGTATTCTTCACCGACTTTTTTTGCCAAGAGTTTTTGGTCTTGTACGGTTGAAGAAGAATAGTGCCATGCGTATTTAATTTTTGTCTTTCTTAGGATCTTTTCCACGTTTTTTTCTAATGCATCCACACTCATTTTTTACTAACATTTCACCTAATTGAGTCGGAGTTCCTTGAGATACCATTAAACTACGCGCATCTGGAGAAACATCTGAGTCCCATGTAACGACTTTCAACCCTGCTTTTTGAGCTTGTTTTAAGGCATTATCTAATCCTGTTGGGTCTACAGAAGAAACGGCAATAGAACCAGCTCCTGTTTGTACCGCATTGTTGATAATCGTTACTTGGTTGGCTACTGAAGCTACAGGATTCCCATTATAATCCACTGTAAAGCCTTCTTTTTTTAGCCATTTCTTGAGCGCCCTAAGTTTCCAGATTCAAAGAAAGAATTTCCTGTTACTTTAGGGATAAAGACTACTTTCCCACCATTGTTTGCAGTTTGAGTTGTTGCGTTTGAATTTGAATTTGAAGTTGAACTTGAATTTTGACTACTGTTTCCACAAGCGCCTAAAAAGAAAGCTGTTGCTCCTACTAGGACACCATACGTTAAAAATTTTCTAATTTTCATGTTAATTCTCCTTTAATTGAACTCATTCTTTTGACAACTTTGCAACCGGGGAATCTCATACTATGAACTATTCATCTCTTCTTTCCTCCTTATTTCTTTTTCATTATTTTTTGGAACACTTTTGAATGAATCATGAAGTTGATAATGAGTGATAGAATCAATAGAATTCCAACTGGAATATCTTGATATTGCGCATTAACTCCAATAAGTGTTAAACCAAATTTCATAAAACCAATAATTAAGGCCGCTAAACCTGTTCCAATAACATTCCCTTTACCACCATAGATAGAAGTTCCACCCTAATACCACCGCAGTGATAATCGGTAAGGTCAAATCAGCTCCAAAGTCTGGCTTGGCTGTACCAAGATAGGACGTGAGTAGAATTCCTGAAATCGAAGCGGCAATCCCAGATAAGACGTAGGTACTCATTACTACTCTAGCAGTCTTAATTCCAGAGTATTCCGCTGTATTTCGGTTCACACCAATGAGGAAGATTTTTCTTCCGTATTTTGTAAGGTGTAAAAAGAATAAACGAAAAGGATTAATAAGACAGCGAAGATAATAACCTGATTTGGAATCCCCGCGATATTTCCTGCAGCAATCTCCTGAAATTCAGGCGGAAAATTGGTAATCCCTTGATAGGCTACTACTCCAGCAAGCGCGGGAACCACCAAGGCCAAGCCCGAATAAAGGAAGGAGCCACCCAGTGTAATCACCATCGGCTGAACTTTAGCATATGCAATTAACATTCCACTAATCAGTCCGCAAAGCGCTCCGACAAGAAGTCCAAGCAGTACCGCTAACCAGATATTTAGCCCCATCTTCTGCCAGAGAACCCCTACACAAATCGAAGTCAATCCCATAATCGATCCGGCTTGAATATCCATTCCCCCAGTGATAATGACGTAAGTGACCAAAAGAGAAACGATACAAACTGGAATAAAATTATTTATCGAATTCATTAAAATGAATGGATTCAAGAAACGTGGTTTAAACTTCCGAAAATGACAAACTCTAAAATTAGTAGTAGAACTAAGAAATACTCCCAGCGCCATTTTAGAGAACTGAATATTGATTTTTGCTCTTTTCCACCTTATTCGCCTCCTTGCTCTACTCTTACGCGGAGCCTTTCTTTTTCGAATATTTTTCTTGCGTTCTTTGGTTTGGAAATAGCTCCAATCACTACAATCGCAATTAAGATTCCTCCAGTAATCGTATTGTTGAATGTTGAAGGGAAGTTTAAGAAGACTAGGATACTACTAATCGATGTCATCAGAATAGATCCAATAATCGCCCCGAATGTTGAGCCTTGTCCGCCTTCTAGAGCAATACCACCAATTACACATGCGGCAATTGCGGTCATTTCATAACCCGTTCCATCCGTTGGAGTCACAAATCCAATACGGCTCGCATATAAGACACCGCCGATAGCCGCAAAGCTTCCACAGATGATATAGCTGAGGAACTTAATTCGTTCTACTGGAATCCCGATGAGTCTTGCGCCATCAATATTGTCTCCTACTGCTTTAAAAGCTCTTACCCACCATCGTCTTCTTCGTAAAGAAGTAGAGTAAAATCGCAATTACTAAAGCGCTTGCAAATACGTATCCAAAAGTTCCGCCAATCGTTTCTTGAGAGATATTCAAAAATTCATTTGGAAAATCTTGTAACCATTGTCCATTTGTATAGATATATTGGAAGCCACGAATAATCCCCATCATTCCAAGCGTCATAATAATCGAAGGAATTTTAAAGAGCACGATTCCTAGAGCATTTATAATGCCTATCACCATTCCTACGACAATCGCTACTATAAATACTGAGAAGATAGAAGCTCCCCCGTTTAACATCTTTCCCGTAATGGCTGCTGTTAAACCAACGATTGCTCCAATGGAGACATCAATTTCGCCTGTGAAAAGAACAAAACACATTCCTAAAGCTACCATCGCATAAACAGCACTGTTATTGACAATCTGGAAAATATTCTCAAGAGCCAAGAACTGTGGATTGAATAATCCTACGACTACAAAGAGTCCAATGATAAAAATGATTGAGACGATTTCTCGCTGTTTGAGTAAATTCTTCATGAGACTTTCTCTCCTTTTACAACACCGAATGAGGCACTCATCAGATTTTCTTGAGTGATTTCTTCACCGACAAACTCTGCATTAATTCTGCCATGATACATCGTTACGGCTCGGTCAGATAATTGAACAATTTCTTCCATATCCGAAGAAATCATCAATATCGCAAGCCCTCTTTCTTTGAGCTCTTGAATGATTTTATACACATCTCCTCTGGCCCCTGCATCAATTCCTCGTGTCGGTTCATCTAAAATTAGTAGTTTTGGCATGGAGGCAATAGCTTTTGCAATCACCACTTTTTGCTGATTCCCACCCGATAAGCTACCAATCTCATCGCTAACATCCATCGATTTAATCTTGAAGGAGCGTTTAAAGTATTCGTACATTTCTTTCTCACGTTTTCGATTTACGAAATACTTCCCAATCGACTGAAGAGAAGCTCCCGTGATATTCATCCCAAGATCACTAATCTTAAAAATTCCGTGTTTGAATCGATCTTCAGGTACATAATTAAGCCCTAGATGAATCACCTCACTCGTAGATTTCCCAGTGATATCGATTTTTCCAAGAAGGACCTTTCCACTATGCACTTCGTCTTTCCCGAAAATCGTCTCAGCGAGTTCTGTACGACCTGCACCGACAACTCCTGCCAAACCAAGAATTTCCCCAGGGAATACTTTTTAGAGATACACCTTTAAAGCCATTTCCCGAATAGTCCTCCACCGATAAAATCGGTTCGACTGTTCGATCAATGACTCTCCCATCGTCATGATTTCTAAGATCTTCCATATTCGTTCCATCCGGTAACAAAGCCTGAATCAACATATCGTTGGTAAAAGTCCTGTGTCTTTCCGGATAGGCTAATCTTCCCATCTCGCATAATAATAATGTCGGTAGCAATCTTAAAGACTTCTGTTAGACGGTGCGTAATATAGAGAATCCCTACACCTTCTGTCTTTAGCTTCTCGATTAGTTCGAATAAGGTTTCTGTTTCATTAAAGGTCAACGAACTTGTAGGTTCATCTAAAATTAAAACTTTTGGATTACGAATCAAGCCTTTTTAGGATTTCAACTAATTGTTGTTCCGCAATCGTTAGCGTATCGGCTCTACGTTCTAGATTAATACTCCATTTTAACTTTTCAATGAGTTTGAGGAGTTTCGCCTTTTGCTCACTGGCATCTCCTGGTAATCCAATTAGAATATTCTCTAAAACAGACATATTCTTAAAGAGCATCGGTTCTTGCGGTACCAAATAAATCCCACTACTTAAAGCGACTGCAGGTGTTAAGTTCTTATGAGACACCTGATTAAGAATAATCTCTCCTTGGTCGGATTTGTAGATGCCCATAATAATCTTCATGAGCGTACTCTTACCCGCACCGTTTCCCCAATAATAGCGGAGACTTCACCAGGAGAAAGACTAATGTTAATGCCCTTTAATACATGGTTATCACCGAACGATTTACAGATGTTTTTTTACATTCCAGCAACTTCACATTTTCCACGACAACATTTCCTCCTTTACAAATGTTACGTACCTAAACTTTTTGTTTCTAGTTAATTGTACTCAT